>Ga0307505_10000059_pt1 | contig 135244 bp, 126 predicted proteins | sample 23_S_MG_FD_202183 | JGI IMG/M metagenome (GOLD analysis project Ga0307505, IMG submission 202183) | Soil microbial communities from Populus trichocarpa stands in riparian zone in the Pacific Northwest, United States - 23_S | ecosystem: Environmental > Terrestrial > Soil > Riparian zone >...
CGACCCGCTGATGGTCTCGGTCCGCTCCGGGGCGCCGGTGTCGATGCCGGGAATGATGGACACGATCCTCAACCTCGGGCTCGGCGACGCCGGCGTCGCGGCGCTCGCGCGGCGCGGCGAGGGCCCGCTCGCCTGGGCGCTCTACGAGCGGCTGCTGGCAACCTTCGCCGAGGTCGTCAGGGGCGTGTCGGGCGCCGAGGTCGCCGCCGCGCGGGCCGCCGGCGACCCGCGCGCCGTCGCGGCGGCGCTGCTGGAGCTGATCGAGCGCGCGTCCGGCGCGCCGTTCCCACAGGATCCGCGTGCCCAGCTGGAGGAGGCGGTCGAGGCGGTCTGGCGGTCGTGGGACGGACGGCGCGCCCGGCGCTACCGCCGTCACGCCGGGATCGACGAGTCGCTCGGCACCGCGGTGACCGTCCAGGCGATGGTCTTCGGCAACCGCGACCCGCTGTCGGGGACCGGCGTGGTCTTCACCCGCGATCCGGCCACCGGGGAGCCCGGCGCCTACGGCGACTTCCTCGCCGGTGCCCAGGGTGAGGACGTCGTCGACGGGTCGCGCGACACCGAGCCGCTGGAGGCGCTGGCCGCGCTGGCGCCGGCGGCGCTCGAGGACCTCTCCGCGGCGCTGGGGCGACTCGAGCGCGCCTACCGCGACATGTGCGACGTCGAGTTCACCGTCGAGAGCGGCCGGCTGTGGATCCTGCAGGCGCGCGTCGGCGCGCGCGCGGGCGCGGCGGCGGTGCGGATCGCCGTCGACATGGTCGACGAGGGGCTGGTCGAGATCGACGAGGCGATCGAGCGGGTACCGCTGGCGGCGCTCGAGCAGCTGCAGGCGCCGGTGCTGGCCGCCGGCCAGGAGCTCGACGTGCTCGGCTCGGGCACCCCCGCCGCGCCCGGCACCGCGGTCGGGGTGGCGGCCTTCGACTCCGGCCAGGCCGAGGAGCTGGCGGCGGGCGGGGCCGACGTGGTGCTGCTGCGGCCCGAGACCTCGCCGGAGGACATCGCCGGGATGATCGCGGCGCGGGGGATCGTGACCGCGGTCGGCGGGCGGACCAGCCACGCCGCGGTCGTCGCGCGCGGGCTGGGGCGGCCCGCGGTCTGCGGGGTGGCGGGCCTGGAGATCGGGGCGGGGGAGGCGCGGATCGGCGGTCGGGCGGTGCGCGCCGGCGACGCGCTCGCCGTCGACGGCGACCGCGGCCTGGTCGCCCGCGGCGACGGCGTCGCGCTCGCGGTCCCCGAGCCCGACGGCCGGGTCGCCCGCCTACTGGAGTGGTGCGACACCCGCGCGCGGGTGCCGATCGAGCCCACCCTCCCGGAGGGCCTGCCCGTGCTGCGCGAGCCCGGCGACGCCCGTCCCGGGCTGACGGCCGCCGCGGTCGACGTCGAGTGGGAGGGCCAAAGCTCGGGGGCGCTGTTGGAGCGCACGGTGCAGGCGGCGCGCGCCGCCGGCGTCGGCGCGCTGCGCTTCGTGCTCCCGGAGGCCCTCCGCGACGGGGATCTGCGCCTCCCGCCGGGACCGTGGGAGGCGATCGTCGCGGCCCGCGGATCGTGGCCGGCGCGGCTGCTCGCCGCCCGCGTGTCGCGTCCCTGAAGCGGCCCTTGGAGCTGTCGACAACGGCCCGCCGCGGCCCGCTGTCGCTCCCCTCGACCCGGTGGGAGGGTGGGCGCGATCTGCCTATCGAGGTGAGGAGACCGAGGATGATGAGATTCAGGAGGCGGTCGGCGCTTGCGCTGGCGCTCGTCGGGGTGCTCGCCGGCGGGGTGGTGGCCGGCTGCGGCGACGACTCCGACGACTCCGGCGCTGCCGGCACCGACACTGCGACCACCGCGCAGACCAGCGACGGCGGCGGCGTCGCCGAGGCGCAGGAGCTCGTCGCCGCGGCGGAGAAGACCACGGGCCTGGAGTTCCCCCAGCCCGACGAGCCGTTCGATCCCGGCGCTGGCAAGCTCGCGGTGATCTCCTGCGGCCAGGCCGGAATCAACTGCAAGCGCGGCGCCGACTTCGTCGTCGAGGCGGCGAAGACGATGGGCTGGACCACCTCGCCGGTCTTCGACGGCGAGTTCGCGCCGGCGACCCAGTCCGGCTTCATCCAGCAGGCCGTCCAGGAGGGCTACGACGCGATCGTGCTGGTGGCCGTCGATGCCCAGGTGACCAAGGCGGCGATCGACGCCGCCGCGGCGCAGGACATCCCGATCGCCTGCATGGAGTGCGTCAGCACCGGGTTCGAGGACAAGGTGATCGACGTCACCACCGGTGGCGAGCAGGAGGGCGACCAGCTCGGCGCCTGGGTGGTCGCCGACACCGAGGGCGAGGGGAAGATCCTCCAGTTCGACGACAAGAACTTCCCGATCATCGGCGTGCGCCAGCAGGCGGCGAAGGCCGAGATCGAGCGGCTCTGCCCCGACTGCGAGATCTCCGAGGACAACTACCCGACGACCGACCTCGCCAAGCCGGACCAGCCGACCTACACGGCGGCGCTGACGTCCAACCCGCCTGGCTCGCTGACGACGATCATGACCCCGTCGGACCCGGAGGGGATGCCGCTGGTCAAGCTGGCGACCCAGCAGGGCCGCGACGACTTCAGCGTGACCGGCTACGACGCCTCGGCGGAGTTCGTCCAGGACATCATCGCCGGCGACACGGTCGCCGCGGCGACGACGGCGGTGCCGTACGAGTTCGTCGCCTGGGGGGCCGTCGACCAGGTGGCGCGCGCCAAGGCGGGAATCGAGGGCTGGGACTCCAGCGCGGTGCCGTCGGTGCTGGTCACCGCGAACAACGCCGACGAGTTCGAGAGCGGGTTCTGGAACCCCTCGGACTTCGACTACAAGGCGATGTTCGAGGAGCAGTGGAGCGGAAGCTGAGCACAGCCCGGCGGGGCGGCCGTGACGGCCGCCCCGCCGACGCCGCCCCAGCCGCCATGGACCAAGCCGCCGCCCAGCCGATCGCGATCCGCGGCCTGCGCAAGTCGTTCGGGCGCAACGTCGTCCTGCACGACATCGACCTCGACATCGCTCCCGGGCAGTTCGTCGGGCTGATGGGCCCCAACGGCGCCGGCAAGTCGACGCTGATCAAGATCCTCGACGGCGTCTACAGCGCCGACGCGGGCGAGATCCGCTACGGCGACCGCGCGGTCGGCAGCCTCGCCGAGCTGGGGGAGATCGGCTTCATCCACCAGGACCTCGGCCTCGTCGAGGACCTCTCGATCGTCGACAACCTCCGTCTCGGCCAGCCCCCGCTGCGGCTCGCCGGCCCGCTGCTGGACCGCCGTCGCGAGCGCGCGGTCGCCCGGGTGGCGCTCGACCGCGTCGATCTCGACCGGCCCGTCGACACCCTGGTCGCCGACCTCTCGCCGGGCGAGAAGGCGCTGGTGGCCGTCGCGCGCCTGCTCGACCGCGGGGCGCGGGTGCTGTTCGTCGACGAGGCGACCTCGACGCTGCCGGCCGCCGACGCCCACCGCCTGATCGAGGCCCTCGAGGCGGCGGTCGCCGACGGCGCGACGGCGATCATGGTCAGCCACAAGCTCTCGGAGATCCTGCGCGCCACCAGCCGCGTGATCCTGCTGCTCGACGGCCACCTCGCCGCCGACGTCAGCGCCGAGGGCCTCCAGCGCGAGGAGCTCGTGCGGATGCTCGTCAGCCACGAGGCCGAGGGCCACGACCCGCCGCCGCGCCGCCGCGAGCGCGGCGCGGAGCTGATGCGCCTGGAGGGGGTCTGCGCCGAGCGCCTCGGCCCGCTCGACCTCAGCCTCCACGCCGGCGAGGTCGTCGGCCTCACCGGGCTGCCCGGCTCGGGCCTGCACGACGTCGCCTTCCTGGCGCACGGCTCGGCGCGGCCGACCGCGGGACGGATCGTGCGCGCCGACGGCGTCCGCTGCGCGCTGGTGCCGCCGCACCGCGAGTCGCAGGGCGGCTTCGACTTCATGAGCGTGCGCGCGAACATGACGCTGGCGGCGCTGTCGCGCTGGCGCCAGCCGCTGTCGCGGCTGCTGCGCCAGCGGGCCGAGCGCGGCGACGTCGCCGAGATGGTCGGGCGGCTCGCCGTCGTCCCCTCCGACGGCGACGCCGACTACGGGACGCTGTCGGGCGGCAACAAGCAGAAGGTCCTCTTCGGGCGGGTGCTGTTCGAGCGCCCGGCGGTCTACGTCCTCTGCGAGCCGACCCGCGGCGTCGACGTCGGCACACGCGAGGAGATCTACCGCCTGATCGACGGGCTGAGGACCCAGGACGCGGCCGTGCTGGTCGTGACCTCCGACTCCGAGGACCTGTTCGCCGTCTGCGACCGGATCGGCGTGGTCGACGGCGGGCTTGTCGGTGAGCTGCGGGCCGCCGACAGCACCGACGCCGAGCAACTGGAGGCCTTCATCTGATGAACACCACCGAGACGGCCCCGCCGCCTCCCGCCGCGGCCGAGCCCCACGGGCGCCGCCTGCTGACGATCCTCTCCTCGAAGGGCTTCCAGGGCTCGATCACCTTCCTCGCCTTCCTGGCCGTCTTCGCGGTCTTCAGCGTCTGGCTGGGGTCGCAGTTCTTCAGCGTCGACGCCCGCTTCCTCGACATCCACCAGAGCACGCCGGTGCTGCTGCTCGGCCTCGCGGTCCTGGTCACGCTGATCGCCGGCCAGTTCGACCTCTCGGTCGCGTCGATGGCGACGTTGACGACCTTCCTGGCGATCGGCCTGAAGATCGATCAGGACTGGCCGTTCGCGCTGGTGCTCGTCGCCTGCCTGGCGATCGGGGTGATCGGCGGCCTGATCAACGGCCTGCTGGTCGTCGGCCTGCGCGTCAACACCTTCATCGCGACGCTCGGCACCGGCGGGGTGTTCGTCGGCCTGTCGTCGGTCTACTCGGGCGGCACCCAGCTCTCGCCGACCCCCGACACCCATCCGCTGCCGAGCTGGTTCACCGGCGCCGGCTCGTTCGGCAGCTTCGCCGAGAAGATCCCGGCGTGGATCGTCTGGATCGCCTTCGCGGGCTGCCTGGTGGCGTTCTTCCTCTGGCTGCGTGCCCGCCGGCCGGCCGGCCGGCCGGAGGCGGCCTGGACGGCGATCAGCGCCGCGATCGTCCTGGCGGTGGCGCTGGTGCTGATCTTCCCGGTCGACATCGGCACGGCGATCGGCGCGTTCTCGTGGACGATGGGGCTGCTGATCGCGGTCGCCTTCGCGCTCTGGGTCCTGCTCGGCTACACCACCTACGGCCGCTACCTGCACGCCACCGGCGCCAACCCGTCGGCGGCCCGGCTGGCCGGCGTGCGGCCCGGCCGGGAGACGGTCAAGGCGTTCGTGCTCGGCGGCGTGCTAGCCGCGCTGGCGGGAATCGCGCTGGCGGCCAACCAGGGCTCGGCGGCGCCCGACGTCGCGGTCGGGTTCCTGCTGCCGGCCTTCGCGGCCGCGTTCCTCTCGACGGTGATCCTCTCGACCGGCCACTTCACGGTCTGGGGGACGGTGATCGGCGGCACGTTCCTGGTCTGGGTCAGTCAGGGGCTGATCGTCGGCGGCGTGCCGTTCACCTGGACCAACGTCGTCAACGGCCTCGTCCTGACGCTGGCGGTCGCGCTGTCGACGATCTTCCGGCGCAGGAGCTGACCGGTGGCGCCCGTTCCGGTGCGCGCGGTCGTCTTCGACTGGGACGGCACGCTGATGGACTCCAAGTCGGCGATCGTCGCGACCTACCGGGCGGTGACCGCCGAGCTGCTCGGCCGCGCCCATCCCGACACCCCGGAGGAGATCGACCACGTCGTCCAGCTGCGCGCCCAGGACGCGATCGCCGAGCTGATCCCCGACGACGCGGCGCTGCGCGACTCCTTCGCCGCCCGCTTCCATGAGGTGCACGTCGCCAACCAGGCCGCCTGCGAGCCCTTCCAAGGCTGCCTCGAGCTGCTCGCGGCGCTGCGCGAGCGCGGGTTGGGGATCGGCGTGGCGACTTCGAAGGCGCGCAGCCGGATGGAGCTCGACGCCGACCGCACCGGCCTCGGGCGCCACGTCGACGTCGCGGTGACCGGCGACGACGTCGAGCTGGCCAAGCCGGACCCGGCGTCGGTCGTGGCCGCGATCACGGCGCTCGGCGTGGCGCCCGCGGAGGCCCTCTACGTCGGCGACGGGCCCAACGACGTCCGCGCCGGTCGCGCGGCCGGGGCGCGGACCGTCGGGGTGGCATACGGCTTCCACCCGGCGGAGATGCGCGCCGCGCGTCCGGACGTCGTGGTCGAGCGCCCGGTCGACGTGCTGGCGCTGCTCACCAGCTGAGCAGCCGCGCGGGGTTCTCGACGAGGATCGCGTCGGTCGCGGCGCGGCTGACGCCGGCCTCCCACAGCCACGGCACGAAGCGCCAGAGGATGTAGGTGAAGCCGGGCCCCCCGCCGTAGCTGGTGAGGTAGCTGCGCCGGGCGATGTCGCCGGAGAAGGTGATCCGGTCGCCGTAGCCGGCCTCGACCAGCCGCGCGACGAACTCCACGCGCGTGGAGTCGGGCGCGTACTTCTCCTTGGAGATGCAGTCGTAGCCGATCGTGGCGCCGGACTCGACGATCGCCAGGTGGTCCTCCCAGACCAGCCGGCGGTCCTGGTGGCCGACCGTCACCCGCGCGAGGTCGGCGCCCGCCTCCTCGAAGATCCGCAGCTGCTCGAGCGGGATCGTCCCGGAGCTGGTGTGGGTGGTGATCGGGGCGCCGGTCTCGCGTTGCGCGACGGCCGCGGCGCGCAGCATCCGCTCCTCGTCGGGGGTGACGCGGTCGAGCGAGGTGCCGACCTTGATGACCCCCGCCCGCACGTCGGGCGCCTCGGGGCAGCCCTCGGTGAGGTCGCGGACCAGCTCGCCGACGAGGTCGGCGTCGCTGCGCGCGGCGAAGTCGACCGCGCCCCTCCAGTAGCCCTCCATGATGTGGCCGGTCGCGGCGACGACGTGGACGCCGGTCGCGCGCGAGAGGGCGGCGAGCTTCCCGGCGTCGCGGCCGTACTCGCTGCAGCTGCACTCGACGATCGTGCCGCCGCCGGCCTGGGCGAACAGGCGCAGCTCCGCGGCGGTCCGCTCGTGGTCGTCGAGGATCGTGTCGTCGTCGCCGTCGGGGCGCAGGTGCTCGGCCGGCAGCGTGACGAGGTGCTCGTGGGCGTAGGTCGCGCCCAGCTCGCCGGGCGCGACCTCGCCGAGCACCGTGTGCACGGCGCTCACTCCGAGCCCTCCCCGGCACGTGTGCGGCCGAGCGTCAGCAGGAAGTCCTCGTGACACTCGAACCAGACGGTGTGGTAGCTGTCGACGGTCGGGCTGACGAAGTAGCGCGCGTCGCTCTCGAGCTGATCGAGCGCCGCGTCGAGGCGCTCGCCGTAGGCGGCGAAGCGCGGCGCGACGGCGCCGGCGCCCGTCAGCGCCGGACGCGCCCGGTCGTGCAGCTCGTCGAGCTCGTCGAGGATCGCCATCCGCGCGGCGTCGTCGGGCGCCGCCTGCCAGCGGGCCGCGAGGCCCTTGACGCCCGCGTTGACGGCCAGGAAGCCGGCGTAGTGGTCCTCCAGCGCGGACCGGGCGTCGGCGTCGTGCGCGGCGGCCAGGTCGGCGGCGTGGCGCTCGCGGCCGGCGGCGGTGGCGACCCAGCCGGGCCGCTTGCGCGACTGGCGCTCGACCACGAGCTCGTCGTCGGCCAGCGCCGCAAGGCGGGCGGCGACCTCCTCGGGGGTGGCGCCGGTCGCGACCGCGACCGCCTCGGGCGTCGCGATCCCCTTGATCCGGACGGCGTGCAGGACGGGGTCCATCGCGGCGGCGTCAGGCCGGCAGGACCCGGGCGCGCGGGCGCAGGTCGGCCTCGCCGAAGTAGGCGTCGATGCTCTGGGCCTCGGCCGAGTACTCGACCCGCACCCGCTCGCCGCTCTCCAGCGGCCGGGCGAGGCGCACGTTCATCAGCAGCGGCACGCCGAACTCGCGGGCGATGATCGCGAGGTGGCTGCGCACCGTGCCGGCGAGGCAGAGCACCCCGTCGAACTCCTCGAGGATCGGCGCGGTCATCGTGCCGCCGGCGTCGTCGATGACGCCGATCGTGCCCTCCGGCACGCCCTCCTCCATCAGCCGGTCGACCTGGCTGACCTCGCGCACGACCAGGATCTCGCCCTCGACGTCGCCGTCGGCGCGGAAGGCGTTGTCGCCGTCGCCGAGCGCACCCTCGGGCAGCTCCGGCAGCTCGACGGCCTCCGCGGCCGAGCGCAGCACGTAGAGCTCGGGGTGGTCGCGCACCGCCACCTCGCAGCCGGCGAACAGCTTGCGGCCCTCGACGGCCTCGAAGCCGGCGAAGATCTCGCGCGCGGTGCGCTCGGCGTCCTCGGGGGAGAGCAGGTCCATCGTGCGCGACGAGACCGCCTCCGACCACGAGATGTCCGGACCGAGCCGGTCGAGGTTGCGCCGGATCGTCGCGAACATCTGCTCGCGGGTGATCCGCGAGAGCGTGCTCGTCTCGGGCAGCGTCCACTTCGGCGTCGAGAGCGGGTCGTTCATGGAGCCGAGTCTCGTCCGCGCTCGGGGACGGCGGTGCCGGACGCCGGCGGGCCGTTGTCGATCTCTCCAACGGGCCGGACGGCCGGCAGCACCGCGTCGCCCATCCGCTCGCACCACGCCATCGGCGGGCCGGTGATCTGGAAGCTGGCGTGGTCGACGCCGGCGTCGGCCATCCGGCGCAGCTCGCGCGCCACCGCGGCGGCATCGTCGACGTGGACGACCGAGCGGATCGACTCCGGGGTGACGAAGGCTTGCAGCGACTCGGGCACCGCGACGAGGTAGCCCTCGTAGCCGTCGAGGTGGCGGGTGCGCTCGGGCAGGGCGGCGTGGTGGCGGCGGTAGGCGGCCAAGCCGGCGCGGAACTCCGGCGCGACCTCCGCGGGGTCGGCGTGGTTGGCGGCCAGGTAGCGCAGACGGCTGATCACGTGCGGGCCGAGCGCGGCGATCGCCTCCTCGCTCTCGAGCTCGCGCTCGTCGGCGACCGGGTAGACCGCGTAGAGCACGGCGATCCCCACCTCCGCCGGGTCGCGACCGGCCGCCCGGGCGCCGGCCGCGACCCGTTCGCGTGCCGCGGCGAGCGCCTCCGGGCCCTGCCAGCGCACGATCACCCCGTCGGCGACCGCGCCGGCGCGGCGCTGGCCGACCGGGCCGAACGCCGAGATCCACGTCGCGACCGGCCGCGACAGGTCGATCCAGCGCCCGCTCGGGTTGAGGAAGCGCAGCGGCCGCGGCGGGCCGTCGCCCTCGCGGTAGTCGACCTCCTCGCCGGCGAGCAGGCCCCCGACCACCCGGACGTGCTCGAAGAGCTCGTCGAGCGTCGCCGGCGCGAGGCCGAGCGACCAGCGCGCGGAGTTGCCGGTGCCGACGCCGAAGGCGACGCGGCCCGGCGCCGCGACCGCGAGCGTGGCGAGCGCCTGGGCGGTCGCGTAGGCCGGCCGCGCGCCGGGGTGGGTGACCCCGGGGCCGACGACCAGGCGCTCGGTGGCGCGCGCGGCCTCGAGCAGCGCCATGTAGGGGTCGGCGAAGACCAGCGGGCTGTCGAAGACCCACAGGTGGGTGAAGCCGGCCCGCTCGATCGCCTGGGCCTGGGCCCCGATGCCGAGGTGGGGGTCGACGTAGACGCCGACGTCCATCAGCGCCGCGGCCGAACGGTGCAGGAGCCTGACACGGCCCGATCCTCTGGCCGCCCGAGCCGTCGAGAGGCCCCGTGAGCGCGCGCGATGTCGGTTTCTCCAAGCGGGCGCGGCGGACGCTGGTTGGGGGTACGGGCCCTTCCTAACATCGCCTTCGATGGCCACCGACGCTTTCGTATACGACGCGATCCGCACGCCGCGAGGCAAGGGCAAGCGCAACGGGTCGCTGCACACCGTCAAGCCGATCGACCTCGCGGTCGGCCTCATCGACGAGCTCGGCGCGCGCAATCCCGAGCTCGACTTCGAGCGGGTCGACGACCTCGTGCTGGGGGTCGTCTCGCCGCTCGGCGACCAGGGCAACGACATCGCCAAGGCCGCCGCGATTCGCGCCGGGCTGCCGGAGACCGTCTCCGGCGTCCAGCTCAACCGCTTCTGCGCCTCGGGCCTGGAGGCGGTCAACATCGCCGCGCAGAAGGTCGCGTCGGGGTGGGAGGACCTCGTGCTCGCGGGCGGCGTCGAGTCGATGTCGCGCGTGCCGATCGGATCCGACGGCGGGCCATGGTCGATGGATCCGGCGACCAGCTACGCGACCTACTTCGTCCCGCAGGGCATCGGCGCCGACCTGATCGCGACGCTCGAGGGCTTCTCCCGCGAGGATGTCGACGCCTTCGCGACGCGCTCCCAGCAGCGCGCCTGGGCCGCCCAGGAGGGGGGCCGCTTCGCCCGCTCGGTGATCCCGGTGCGCGACCCCAACGGCAACGTCGTGCTCGACAACGACGAGTTCATCCGCCCCGGGACGACCGTCGAGACGCTCGCCCAGCTGAAGCCGTCGTTCGCCGAGATGGGAGCCGCCGGCGGCTTCGACGCCGTCGCGCTGCAGCGCTACCACTGGGTCGAGCGGATCGACCACGTCCACCACGCCGGGAACTCGTCGGGAATCGTCGACGGCGCCGCGCTGACGGTGATCGGCAGCGAGCGGGCGGGCGCCGACGCGGGGCTGACGCCGCGGGCGCGGATCGTCGCGACCGCGCTGTCGGGGGGCGATCCGACGATCATGCTCACCGGCCCCGGCCCGGCCGCCCGCAAGGCACTCGGCAAGGCCGGCCTCGCCGCCCGGGACATCGACCTGGTCGAGATCAACGAGGCGTTCGCCGCGGTCGTGCTGCGGTTCGTCAGGGAGCTGGACTTCGACATGGAGCAGGTCAACGTCAACGGCGGCGCGATCGCGATGGGCCATCCGCTCGGGGCGACCGGGGCGATGATCCTCGGCGGCCTCGTCGACGAGCTCGAGCGCACCGGCGGCACCTACGGCCTCGCCACGCTCTGCGCCGGCGGCGGCATCGGCATCGCGACCATCGTCGAGCGGGTCTAGGAGGCAGGCAGATGACCAGCACCAGCACCATCCAGTGGCGCCAGGACGACGACGGCGTGGTCGTGCTCACCCTCGACGACCCGGGCCAGCGCGCCAACACGATGAACCAGGCCTACATCGACTCGATGGCGGCGACCGTCGAGCGGCTCGAGGCCGAGCGCGACTCGATCGCCGGGGTGGTCCTGGTCTCGGGGAAGCCGACCTTCTTCGCCGGCGGCGACCTCAACGACCTGCTCGCCCTCGACCCCAGCGGCGCGGCCGAGTTCGCCGAGTTCGTCCGCGGCGCGAAGGCACAGCTGCGGCGGCTCGAGCAGCTCGGGCGGCCGGTCGTCGCGGGGATCGCCGGCGCGGCGCTCGGCGGCGGCCTCGAGCTGGCGCTCGCCACCCACCGGCGGATCGCCGTCGACAGCCCGAAGATCGCCCTCGGCCTGCCCGAGGTGAAGTTCGGCCTGCTGCCCGGCGGCGGCGGGATCGTCCGCACCGTGCGGATGCTCGGCGTGCAGGAGTCGCTCCAGCGGCTGACCCTCGAGGGCCGGACGCTGCGACCCGCCGAGGCGCTCGAGCTGGGCCTGGTCGACGAGCTCGTCGACGGCCCCGACGAGCTGATCGGCGCCGCCAAGCGGTGGATCGCCGAGAACCCCGAGGCGGCCCAGCCCTGGGACCGCCCCGGCCACCGGATCCCCGGCGGCACCCCCGCCGGCGGCGACCTGGCGAAGGTCCTTCCCGCGCTGCCGGCCAACCTGCGCAAGCGGCTGCACGGCGCCAACTACCCGGCGCCGCTGGCGATCCTCGCGGCCTCGGTGGAGAGCACCCAGGTCGACTTCGACAACGCGATCGAGATCGAGGGCCGCTACATGGTCGAACTGGCGACCGGCCAGGTCGCCAAGAACATGATCCAGGCGTTCTTCTTCGACATGCAGCAGGTCAGCGGCGACCGCGACCGGCCGGAGGGAATCGCTCGCTTCGAGCCGCGGCGGCTGGTCGTGGTGGGGGCCGGGATGATGGGCGCCGCGATCGCCTACGTCGCGGCGAAGGCCGGGATCGAGGTCGTGCTGAAGGACGTCAGCGCCGAGGCCGCCGAGCGCGGCAAGGACTACTCCCGGCGGCTGGTCGAGAAGGCCGTCGAGCGCGGCCGCCAGACCCGCGAGGACGGCGACGCGCTGCTCGCGCGGATCCGCGCGACCGGCGATCCGGCCGACGCCGCCGGCGCCGACATCGTGATCGAGGCGGTCTTCGAGGACCCCGAGCTCAAGGCGCGGGTGATGAAGGAGATCGAGCCGCACCTCGCCCCCGACGCGCTGCTGGCGTCGAACACCTCGACGCTGCCGATCACCGGCCTGGCCGACAACGTGACCCGGCCCGCCGACTTCGTCGGCCTGCACTTCTTCAGCCCGGTCGACAAGATGCCGCTGCTGGAGATCGTCGTGGGGCGCGAGACCGAGCAGGCCACCGTCTACCGCGCGCTCGACTTCGCGCGCCTGATCCGCAAGACGCCGATCGTCGTCAACGACTCGCGCGGCTTCCTCACCTCGCGCCTGATCACCGCCTTCATGAACGAGGCGGTCTCGTGGCTGGCGGAGGGGATCCCGCCCGCGACGATCGAGCAGGCGACCCTGCAGGCCGGCTACCCGGCGCCCGTGCTGCAGCTCAGCGACGAGGTCAACCTCAACCTGATGCGCGACATCGGCGTCCTCTACCGCGAGGCGGCCGAGAGCGAGGGCCGGGAGTGGTACGCCCACCCCGCCTACGACGTGCTCGCCACGATGATCGACGACCACGGCCGCGGCGGCAAGCTCGCCGGAGCCGGCTTCTACGACTACCAGGACGGCCGGCGCAGCGGCCTTTGGCCCGGACTCGCCGAGGCTTTCCCGCCGGTCGGCGACCCGCGCGCGATCGACATGGTCGAGCTGATCGAGCGGATGCTGGTGGTCGAGGCGCTCGAGGCGGTCAAGTGCGTCGAGGAGGGCGTCGTGGAGTCGGCCGCCGATGCCAACGTCGGCTCGATCCTCGGGATCGGCTTCCCCGGCTGGACCGGCGGTGTGCTCCAGTACATCGACGGCTACCGCTCCCCCGAGCACGCCGACCGCCGCGGGGTTGCCGGCTTCGTGCAGCGCGCCCGCGAGCTCTCCGAGCGCCACGGCGACCGCTTCGCACCGCCCGCCGGGCTGGTCGCGATGGCCGAGCGCGGCGAGACCTTCGCCGAGCGGCTCGGCGGTGGCGCCCGCAGCGGTGCCGGCGCGGCCAGCTGACAGCCCGGCTCAGGCGTCGTGGACCAGCTCGGCGACCAGCCGCAGCTGGTCGAGGCGCTCGGCGAGCGGCACGTCGGCGAGCGCCGAGCAGAGCAGCGTGCCGACCCCGGCCGCCCGGAAGGCGGCCAGCCGCTCGCGCACGACCGCCGGCGGGCCCGCGACCGTGACGGCGTCGATCAGCGCGTCGGGCAGCGCCGCCGCCGCCTGGTCGGGGTGGCCGTCGAGGTAGAGCTCCTGCACCTTGCGGGCCTCGGCCTCGAAGCCGTAGCGCGCGACGACGTCGACGTAGAAGTTGCGCCGGCGCGATCCCATGCCGCCGATGTAGAGCGCCAGGAACGGCCGCATCGCGTCGCGCGCCCGCTCGAGGTCGTCGGTGACCAGCACGTTGACCATCGGCGCGACGTCGATCTCGGCGAGCGAGCGCCCGGCGCGCGCGGCGCCCTCCTCGAGCGGCACGCGCAGGGCGTCGGCGTGCTCGGGGCTGAAGAGCGTCGGGATCCAGCCGTCGGCGATCTCTCCGCAGAGCGCGACGTTGCGCGGTCCGAGCGCGGCGAGGTAGATCGGGACACGGTCCTGGTCGGGGGCGATCGTCAGCTTCAGCGCCCGTCCAGGCCCGTCGGGCAGCGGCAGCTCGAAGACCTCGCCGGCGTACTCGAGGCGCTCGCGCGCGAGCGCCATCCGGACGACCTCGACGTACTCGCGGGTCCGCTGGAGCTGGCCGCCGAAGCGCACCCCGTGCCAGCCCTCGGAGACCTGCGGCCCCGACGGGCCGAGCCCGAGCCGCATCCGCCCACCCGACAGGACGTCGAGCGTCGCCGCGGTCATCGCGGTCATCGCCGGCGAGCGGGCGGGCATCTGGAAGATGCTCGCGCCGATCCCGATCGTCGTCGTCTGGGCCGCCAGCCAGCCGAGCACCGTCGCCGCGTCCGAGCCGTAGGCCTCGCCGACCCAGACCGAGTCGCAGCCGAGCCGCTCGGCCTCGCGGGCGATCGCGAGCTGGTCGGAGGCCGTCAGGCCGAGGCCCCAGTAGCCGAGGATCACTCCGAGTCGCATCGCGGCGGCTCAGGCCTTGGCGCGGACGGCGCCGCTGTCGATGAGCGCGTCGACGCGCTCGGCGGGCACGCCCCAGGCGGCGAGCGCCTCGCGCGTGTGCTCGCCCGGCAGCGCCGGCGGGCCGGCGATCGCCCCCGGCGTGCGCTCGAAGCGCGGCGCCGGCGCCGGCTGGACATGGCCGGCGTGCTCGACGAAGCGCTCGCGCTCGACGTTGGCGGGATGGGTGCGCGCCTCGTCCCAGTCGAGCACGGGGGCGAAGCACGCCTCGGCGCCGCGCATCTCCTCGCACCACTCGTCGCGCGTGCGGGTCCGGAACGCGGCGGCGATCCGCTGGCGCAGCGCCGGCCAAGTCGCCTGGTCCATCTGGTCCGCCGGCGGTCCGCCGTCGATCTCGAGCACGCGCAGCAGCGAGGCGTAGAACTGCGGCTCGATCGCGCCGACGGCGACGTGCCCGCCGTCCGCGGTCTCGTAGACGTCGTAGAAAGGCGCGCCGCCATCGATCAGGTTGCTCGCCAGCGCGTCGTTCCACTGGCCGAGGTCGCGCATGCCGTAGAAGAGCGTCGCCAGCAGCGCGACACCGTCGGCCATCGCCGCGTCGACCACCTGCCCGCGGCCGGACCGCTGTGCCTCCAGCGTGGCCGCGAGGATGCCGACCGCGAGCAGCATTCCGCCGCCGCCGAAGTCGCCGACGAGGTTCAGCGGCGGGACCGGCGGCCGCCCAGGCCGGCCGATCGCCGCGAGCGCGCCGGTGATCGCCACGTAGTTGAGGTCGTGGCCGGGCTCGTCGGCGTCGGCGCCGGTCTGGCCCCAGCCGGTCATCCGCCCGTAGACGAGCCGCGGGTTGACCGCGGTGCACTCCTGCGGCCCGATCCCGAGCCGTTCGGCGACGCCGGGGCGGAACCCCTCGATCAGCGCGTCGGCCCGCTCGGCGAGGCCGAGCACGGTCGCGACCCCGTCGGGGTGCTTGAGGTCGACGGCGACCGAGCGGCGGCCGCGCTTGAGCAGGAAGTCGGGGCTCTCGGCGATCTCGTCGACGTCGACGTCGGTGGCGCGGTCGACGCGGAGCACGTCGGCGCCGAGGTCGGAGAGCAGCATCGCGCAGAAGGGGCCGGGCCCGATCCCCGCGATCTCGACGACCCGCAGTCCACTCAGCGGTCCCATTCTCGCCCACCTCCAAAGCTCGTCCGATCCAGTCCCGGCCGATCTTCCCGCCTTGGCCGGCGCGCGCCGAGGCGGCCGCGCCGCGGTTTGTGGATCGGCACAGCCGGCCGTCCGCGGGGCTTCCCGTCCGGGTCGCGGTCTGGGATGTTCGGTTGGGCCACCGGATCCGGCGGCCCAACGAAGAGGTCACGGAAGAGGAGTGGCGATGCTCGAGATCAACGGCGCCGACGAGTTGACGGCGCGAGTCGGTGAGGACCTCGGCACGGGGTCGTGGGTCACGGTCGACCAGGAGCTGATCGACCGCTTCGCCGCGGTGACCGGCGACGACCAGTGGATCCACATCGACCCCGAGCGGGCCGCCTCGACGCCCTTCGGCGGCACGATTGCCCACGGCCTGCTGACGCTGTCGCTGGGGCCGGCGCAGGTCTACGAGATCGTCGAGATCTCCGGCTTCGCCTTCGGCCTCAACTACGGCTACGGCAAGATCCGCTTCCCGGCGCCGGTGCCCGTCGGATCGCGCGTGCGGATGCATGCCGCGCTGTCGGCGGCGGACGAGATCGAGGGCGGGATCGCCTACACGATCACCGAGACCTTCGAGATCGAGGGATCCGAGAAGCCGGCCTGCGTCGCCGAGCAGCTCGCGCGGGTCTACCACTGATGCGCGCCCAGCAGCTGCAGTCGCTCGACGGCCCGGAGGGGCTCCGGCTCGCCGAGCTGGACAGCCCGTCCGATCCCGAGAAGGTGCTGATCGACGTGCGCGCCGCCGGGGTCAGCTTCCCCGAGCTGCTCTACACCTACGGCCGCTATCAAGTCCGCCCTGAGCTGCCGTTCGTGCCGGGCGTCGAGGTGGCCGGCGACGTGCTGCGCGCACCCGAGGGCAGCGGCTATGCGGTCGGCGACCGCGTCTGCGCCTGCTGCCTGTTCGGGGGCTGGGCCGAGCAGGCCGAGGCCGGCACCAACCTGACCTTCCGGCTGCACCCCTCCTTCGACTATGCGCAGGGCGCGGCGCTGGTCATGAACTATCAGACCGCCTACCACTGCCTCGAGGTCCGCGGACGCACGCGCGCCGGCGAGTTCGTGCTCGTCCACGGCGCCGCCGGCGGGCTCGGGACCGCGGGCGTGCAGGTCGCGCGCGGGCTGGGCGCGCGCGTGATCGCCGTCGTCAGCAGCGACGAGAAGGCGCGCGTCGCGCTCGAGGCCGGCGCCCACGAGGCGATCCGCTTCCGCGACGGCTGGCACCTGGAGGCGCGCGAGCTGACCGGCGGACACGGCATCGACGTCGTCTTCGACGTCGTCGGCGGGCCCCGCTTCACCGACAGCCTGCGTACGCTCGCCCCGGCCGGGCGCCTGGTCGTCGTCGGCTTCGCCGACGGGGAGATCCCGCAGGTCAAGGTCAACCGGCTGCTGATGACCAACACCGACGTCGTCGGCGGCGCCTGGGGCGCCTGGGTCGAGCAGTTCCCCGACTCGCCTCGGCCGGCCGGGGAGGCGCTCGACCGGATGATCGACGCGGGCGCTGTCCGCCCGCCGATCGGCCACCGCTTCGCGCTGGACGAGATCGTCCCGGCGCTGCGCACGCTCGAGGACCGCGGGGCGGTCGGCAAGGTGATCCTCGAGCTGTGAGCGGGTCGCCGCCCGCGGCCGGCGCCCCGGACCACCCGGGCCCCCGGATCGGGCTGATGACGGTGCTGGAGCGGACCGCGGCCGGTCCGCGCGGCGACCGCGAGGCGGTCCGCTTCGACGGGGAGGGCGTGACCTACCGCGAGCTGCGCGACCGTGCGCGCTCGGTCGCCAACGGGCTCGCGGCGGCCGGGATCGGCCGCGGCGACCGCGTCGCGGTGCTGCTGCGCAACGGCCTGGAGTGGTTCGAGCTGTTCTTCGCGATCGCCGAGGTCGGCGCGATCTGCACGCCGGTCAACGTGCTGCTCAAGCCGAGCGAGATCGCCTACCTGTGCCGCGACTCCGGCGCTCGCGCGCTCGTCGTCGACGCGGCCGGCGGCCCGCTGGTCGAGCAGGCCGGCGTCGCCGTGGAGCTGGTGATCGGGGTGGGTGGGGCCGCGCCGCGCCTGGACGGCGCGCGCCCGCTGTCCTACGAGCAGCTGCGCGGCGCTCCGCCGCACCCGCTGGAGCAGCCCGTCGGCCCGGCCGACCCGCTCGTCCTCTACTACAGCTCGGGCACCACCGGTGAGCCGAAGGGGGCGCTGCTGACTCACGACGCCGTGCTGTGGAACGCCTTCGCTCAGATCGGCGACATGAGGATCTCGCCGGACGAGGTCTACCTGAGCGTCCCGTCGCTGTCGTGGGCGGCGGGCTTTCACTCCTCGACGCTGCCGTGCCTGTGGCTCGGTGCCACCGTGGTGGTCCTGCCGTCCGGTGGTGCGACCGTGGAGCGGATCGTCGAGACCGCGGTGGCCAACGGCGTCACGCGGACCTTCCTGGTGCCGACGCTGCTGCGCCAGCTGCTGGCCGCCCCGGAGACCCTCGCGCGGCTGCGCGACTCGCGGGTGCGCTGGATCATCACGGGTGCCGAGCCCGTGCCGCTCGCGATGATCGAGGCGCTCGCGCGCGAGCTGCCGGACTGCTCGATCGTCCAGGGCTACGGCCTCTCGGAGGGGCCGGTGGTCGCCTGCGTGCTCGACGCGGCCGACGCGGTCAGCCACGCCGGCTCGACCGGCCGGCCGGTGTCGATCTGCCGGATGGCGGTCGAGCTGCCCGACGGCACGCTCGCCGCGGAGGGCGAGGGCGAGCTGCTGATGCAGTCCCCGGCGACGATGGTGGGCTACTGGAACCGGCCCGAGGAGACCGCCGCGGCGCTCGCCGGCGGCTGGCTGCACTCCGGCGACATCGGCCGGATCGATCGCGACGGCTACGTGACGATCACCGGTCGCCGCAAGGACATGATCATCTCCGGTGGGCTCAACGTCTATCCGAGCGAGACCGAGGCGGTCATAGCGGCGGTCGACGGCGTCCGCGAGAACGCGGTGGTCGGGGTCCCCGACGACCGCTTCGGCGAGGTGCCGGTCGCCGTGGTGGTGCTCGACCGGCCCGAAGCCGCCGCGGAGATCGTCCCCCGCTGTCGCGAGCTGTTGGCCACCTACAAGGTGCCGCGCGAGGTGCTGGTCAGCGACCGGCCGCTGCCGCGCAACGCCAACGGGAAGGTGCTCAAGCGCGAGTTGCGCCCGTGGGCGGCCGAGCGCTGCACCGTCGCCGAGACCGCGGCCGACGCGGCGCCGACCGCCCCGCACTAGCGGAGCCGCTAGGTCCCCTGCCGCCCGGCGGCTGATAGACCATTCACAGCAGCGGAGACGACCCCCCGAGGGCCAGGGTTTTGCGGGCCGGAGTTCGTGCCGGCTAGGGTCCTTACTTAGCGGTAAATCAGAGCGAGGAGCGAGGCCAGATGAGTCGTCAGTTCCAGGTCGGTTGCGACATCGGAGGAACGTTCACGGACGTGGTCGTGGCCGACTCCGAGGGACGCGTCTACACCGACAAGTCCGACACCACCCACGACGAGCTGACCGTCGGGGTCGTCGCCGCGCTCGAGAATGCGGCCGGTCAGATCGGCATGACCGTCGAGGAGGTGCTGGCGGCGACGACGCGCTTCGTCAACGGCACCACGATCGTCACCAACTCGATCGCCGAGCTGCGCGGGGCCCGCGTCGGACTGCTGGTCACGCGCGGGATGGGCGACATGATGCGGATCGCGCGCTCACCGCGCAATCCGCAGCGCGACCACCACCTCCAGGGCAACGTGCCCGACCTGGTCGACCGGCGCGACATCGTCGAGGTCGTCGAGCGGGTCGACAAGACCGGCAGCGCGATCGTTCCGCTGACCGAGGAGGAGGCACGCCGCGCGATCGGCGAGCTGGCCGGCAAGGGCGTCGAGTCGATCGCGATCTCGCTGATGTGGAGCTTCCGCAACAGCGACCACGAGGAGCTGCTCGCCCGGATCCTCGCCGAGGAGCACCCCGAGCTCTACGTCAGCGTCTCCTCGCGCGTCCACCCGCTGATGCGCGAGTACGAGCGCACCGTCACCACGGTCCTCAACGCCTACACCGGCATCCGCGTCTCGGAGTACACCCAGGAGATCGAGCGGGTGCTCGGCGACCGCGGCCTGACCGTCCCGGTCTCGCTGATGCAGTCCTTCGGCGGCACGCTCTCGACCGAGGACGCCCGCGAGCGGCCGATCGCGCTGGTCGACTCCGGCCCGGCGGGCGGCGTGGTCGGCACCAGCCGGCTCGCCGAGATCGCCGGCATGCCGAACCTGATCGCCGGCGACATGGGCGGCACCAGCTTCGACGTCTCGGTGCTCGCCAACAACCAGTACTCGGTCACCCAGCGGGTGATGCTGCGCGAGTTTCTCACCGGCCTGTCGAAGATCGAGATCATCAGCGTCGGCGCCGGCGGCGGGTCGATCGGCTGGGTCGACGCCCGCGGCGTGCCGCAGGTCGGGCCGCGCAGCGCCGGATCGACGCCCGGCCCCGCCTGCTACGGCCGCGGCGGAACCGAGCCGACGACCACCGACGCGGCCGTCACGCTCGGGATGATCGACCCGGCGACCTTCCTCGGCGGACGGCGCCCGCTCGACGCCGAGCAGGCCCGCGAGGCGGTCCGCTCGCGGCTGGCCGAGCCGCTCGGCACCACCGTCGAGGAGGCGGCGGCGGCGATGCACCGGCTGACCGTCGCGACGATGTCCAACGCGGTCCGCCAGGTCACCGTCGAGCGCGGGCTCGACCCGCGCGACTTCGTGTTCTGCGCCTACGGCGGCGCGCTCGGCATGTTCGCCGCCGACATCTGCCGCTCGATGCAGATCCGCCGCGCGATCATGCCGCACGCCTCGTCGGTGTTCTCGGCCTACGGCCTGCTCGGCACCGACGACGTGCGCAACGTCGCGCGCAGCGTCTCCTGGGCCGGCGAGGGGGACGTCTCCCACGTCCGCGAGGCGCTGCTCGAGCTCGAGCGCCACGCGCTCGACGGCCTGCGCGCCGCAGGCTACGCCGACGACGAGATCGAGGTCGTCTGGCAGGGCGACCTGCGCTTCGTCGGTCAGCTGTTCGACCTGACCGTGCCGATCCCCAACAAGGCGGAGCTGTCGTTCGCCGACCTCGAGGAGGTCCGCGGTGGCTTCGCCGAGCGGTTCGAGACGGAGTTCGGCGCCGGGTCCGCCTGGGAGAACGCCCCGGTGGTGCTCGAGGCGGTGCGGGTGATCGCCAGCGGCCGCACCGAGAAGTTCGAGGAGCAGGCCGGCGGCGGCGCCCTCGACGGCGCCGCGAAGTCGAGCGGGAGCCGGCGCGTCTACCGGCCGGAGTCCGGCGACTGGGCCGACCTGCCGCTCTACCAGTCCGCCGACCTCGGCAGCGGAGCGACCGTCGAGGGACCGGCGATCGTCGAGCACCCGCTGACGACGGTGCTCGTCCCCGAGGAGTGGCGGCTGGAGGTCGACTCGTTCGGCAACTACCGCCTCGACGACCTGTCCGTGCCGATCGCGGAGCGCGCGGACGACGCCGCCCCGGCCTACGCCTGAGCCAGAGGAGAGGAAGAGATGGCCACCACCGCAGCCCAGACCGACGTCCGCGACCTCGTCACGACGGAGATCTTCGCGCAGAAGCTGTACTCGATCGCCCTGGAGATGGGCCAGACGATGGTCCGGACCTCGGGCGACCCGGTGATCGCCGAGGCGAACGACTTCTCGACGGTCATCACCGACGCCAAGGGCGAGCTGCTCGCCAACGCCTTCCTGACGCTGCATCTCGGCGCGGCGCGCCAGACGATTCAGTACCTGCTCGAGGTCATCGACCCCGACGACATCCATCCCGGCGACGCCTGGGTCTGCAACGACCCGCACACCACCGGCGCCTGCCACGCGCCCGACCTCGGGATCGTGCGGCCGATGTTCGCCGGCGACGAGCTGATCGCCTGGTGCTGGGCCGAGGCGCACATGGTCGACATCGGAGGCATGGCCCCCGGCGGCTTCGCCCCCGACGCCTACGAGTGCTACGCCGAGGGGCTGCGCTTCCCCGGCGTGAAGATCGTCTCCGAGGGCAAGATCCTCGACGACATCTGGCGCCTGATCGCGGCGAACTTCCGCGTCCCGGACCGCAACCTCAACGAGATCCGTTGCTTCATCGCGGCCTGCAACACCGCCGACGCGCGCGTCGGCGACCTGATCGCCGAGCACGGCGCCGACGGGTTCAAGCGGCTCGCCGAGGCGTCGAAGGACCTCACCGAGCGGGCGGCCCGCAGCCGTGTCGCGTCGCTGCCCGACGGCCGCTATGTCGCACGCGACTACGTCGAGCACAACGGCCACGTCAACGGCCTCTACGAGATCGTCTGCACGGCGATCGTCGACGGCGACAAGATCACCTTCGACTTCACCGGTACCTGCGAGCAGAGCGACGGCTTCATCAACGTCTCGCCGGGGACCGCGCTCTCCGGGGCGATCACCCCGCTGTTCATGACCCTGGTGCCCGACGTGCCGATCAACGAGGGCCTGATCCGGGCGATGGACTTCATCTTCCCGGAGGGCACGATCGTCAACGCGCAGATGCCGGCGCCGATGTCCTCGGGACACATGGAGACCAGCCTGCGCGTCAACAAGCTGGTCGCCAAGATCGTCGGCGAGCTGCAGCAGCTCAGCTCCGACGAGTACGTGCGCAGCCATGTGATGGCGCCGTTCTTCGACACCACGCCGCTGCCGATCTACTACGTCCAGCACGAGAACGGCGAGTGGGTGCCGTTCCTCGATCTCGACGCCCAGGGCGGCGGCACCGGCGCCCAGCCGCACATCGACGGGATCGACGCCGGCGGGGCGACCACCTCGCTGGACAACAAGCTCCCCGACCTCGAGGTCTACGAGCACCAGAATCCCGTCCTGTTCCTCTGGCGGCGGCTGAACCTCGGCTCCGGTGGCGCCGGGCGCCAGCGCGGCGGCAACGGCACCCGGATCGCCTGGACGCCGTGGCGGACGCCGGGCGGCCAGATGACGTCGGTCACCGCCTGCAACCAGGTGCCGCCGTCGGGCCTGTTCGGCGGCTGGCCGGGCAGCGCCGGCGGCTTCAAGATGACCCGCGGCGCGAAGATCGACGAGGTGCTGCGCGGCGGGACGATCCCGACCTCCTTCGACGAGCTCGACGGCGAGGTCGTCGACATGGCGCCCAAGACCTTCGCCGAGCCGCTGATGGCCGGCGAGCTGTTCGAGACCCACGCCGGCGGCGGTGGCGGGATCGGCGACCCGCTCGACCGCGATCCCGAGGCCGTCGCGCTCGACGTGCGCGACCTCTACCTGTCGGTCGAGCTGGCGGCCAGCGCCTACGGGGTCCGCTGCTCGCCGGAGGGCGAGCTGGACGCCGAGGGCACCGCGGCGCTGCGCGAGGAGCTGCGCGCCGAGCGCCGGTCGTGGCCGGTCGACAGCGGCGGCCACGAGGGAGCGCCGCGGTTCCACCCCGCCAGCGGCGAGTCCGAGGCGGTCGCCTGTCCGAGCTGCGCGACCGAGCTGGCGCCGGCCGGCGCCGACTTCCGCGACCGGGTCCCCTCGCGGGTGCGCAGCGCCGCATCGGCGATGGCGACCGTCGGCGCCTGGGTCGCCGAGCGCGAGGGCGTCGAGGTGGCCGAGTTCGCCTGCCCCAGCTGCGGCCACCTGGTCAGCGCCGACGTGATCGTCCACATGGACGAGGAGCGGCGGTAGCGGTGGCCGCGACTCCCCAGGAGCGAGCGCTCGGCGTGGCGGTGACGCCCGCCGCGTTCTCGCCCCCGGACGGCGCGGCGGTGCCGGCCGAGTCGCTGCCGTCGGAGGCGATGTCGATCTTCTCGGCGATCGCGCTCGCCAACGGCGGCGCCGCGGGCGTCGAGGAGCTGCTGGCGCTCGTGGCTCAGGGAGCCGCCTCGCTGCTCGGCGTCTCGCGCTGCGTGCTCTACCTGCGCGACGCGGAGACGGGACTGTTCCGGGGGGAGTGCTGCTACGGCGCGACCGGCGTGGGCGACGGCATCCGCGGGTCGGTCTGTGGCCAGGAGTTCGACGGGCTGACCCGTGAGATCGTCACGACCCGCTCCCCGGTCGTCGTGTCCAACGCCCGCCAGGACCCGCGTCCGGTGCGCTCGGCGGTGCTGCGCTGGGGCCTGCGCGCCCTCGTCGGCGCGCCGATCGTCCACGACGGCGATGTGATCGGGCTGATCTACCTCGACGACGACCGCCGCCAGCGGGCGTTCGGTCCGCGCGACATGAAGCTGCTCGAGGTCTTCACGCTGCTGGTCTCGGGCGTGATCGCGCGTGCGCGGGAGACCGAGCGGCTGCGCGACGAGGCGCGGGCGCTCAACGGCCAGAACCGGGCGCTCCAGCGCACGCTCGCCTTCGGCGACCGCCTCGCGCTGCTGGTCGCCCACGGCGCCGGGCTGCGCGAGGTCGCGGCGACGGTCGCGCAGTTCACCGGCAAGGCGTGCGCGATCTACGACGGCGACGGCCAGCGGCGGACGATGGCGGGCGCCCCCGACGCGGCGACGGCCGACGCCGAGCCGCCGTTCCCTCCCACGCTGGCGTCGTTCCCGGCGCTCGCCAAGGCCGTCGACCAGGCCCGGCCCGGCCGCCCGACGGTCGCGACGGCGGCGGGTCCCGACGGCGCCGTGCGCCGGCTGCTGCTGCTGCGCGCGCCGGAGGAGACGCCCGACGGCGCGACGATCGTGCTCGAGCAGCAGGGCGCTCAGCGACTCCAGGTGCTCGACGCGAAGGTCATGCGGCGCGCGGCGCCGATGGTCGACCTGATCGTGCGCAGCGAGATCGACCGCGCCGAGTGCCTGCGCGCCCTGACCGCCGACCTGCTGCTCGGCCACCCGGACGAGCGCCTCGTCGAGCGGGCGGTCCAGCACGGCCTCGACCTCGCCGCGCCGCGCGTGGTCTGCCTGATCGGGCCGGTGCCGGCCGGTGGCGCGCGCGGCGCCGGCGCGGTCGCCGCGGCGTTCGAGGCGGTCACCGGCGCGCCGACGCGACTGGTGGTCGGCGTCGGCGGCCAGGTCGCGGTGATGCTCCCGCTCGCCGGCGACGCACCCGCCCCCGAAGCGGTCGACCGAGTCCGCGCGACCGTCGCCGCGGCGCTCGCCGAGCTGGGCGGCGACGGCGAGGCGTGGCGGGCCGGGCTGTCGAGCCCCTGCCACCAGCGCGACGACTACCCGCACGCCCTCGGCGAGGCCCGCCAGGCGCTGGCGGCCGGCGCCGAGATGGGGGACCGGGTGCTCGCCGTCGACGACCTCGGCCCCAGCCACCTGCTGACCTCGGGGATCGACGCCGCGCGCGCCGCCCGGTTCGCGCGCGCGGTGATGGCGCCGCTGCTGGACGACGGGTCGGAGTCGGGCGCGGCGCTGCTGGCGACGCTCGAGACCTTCTTCGACTGCGGGCGCAACATCCGCCAGACCGCCCAGCGGCTGGAGGTCCACGAGAACACGGTCCGCTACCGCCTCGGCAGCGTGACGCGTCGGACCGGGCTCGACATCGCGGGCAATCCGCGCGACGAGCTGACGGTCCAGCTGGCGTTGCAGTTGATGCGCGACGGTCAGCGGCCCTCCCAGCGCGGCGGGCGCTTCTCGGCGAACGCCGACGCCCCCTCGGCCGCGTCGGCGGAGTGGAAGACCGGCATCGCCAGCTCCTCCTGACGCTGCCACTCGTCCTCGGCGGCCCAGCCGTAGGAGTGCTTGACGACCTGCTTGGTCGCCACCACAGCCAGCGGCGCCGCGGCGGCGATCTCCGCGGCGATCTCGAGCGCGCGGTCGAGCGCGGTCCCGTCGGCGACCACGTCGTTGAGCGCGCCGATCGCCGCGACGCGCGGCGCCTCGACCATGCGGCCGGTCAGGCAGAGCTCCATCGCCAGGTGGTAGGGGACGCGCCGCGGCAGCCACAGCAGGGCGCCGCCCTGGGCGACCAGGCCGACCTTGACCTCCGGCAGGCCGAAGCGGGCGCTCTCGCCGGCCACCGCCATGTCGCAGGCGAGCGCGAGCTCCCAGCCGCCCGCCACCGCGTAGCCCTCGATCGCCGCGATCAGCGGCTTGCGCGCCGCGTCGATGAGGATGCGCTGGAAGGTCCGCTCGAACTCGTCGATGTCCTCGTCCAGCGGCGTGTCGCGCAGGTCCATGCCGGCGCAGAAGTGCCCGCCGGCGCCGGTCACCACCCCGGCGTGGAGGTCGGACGCCCTGTCGAGCAGGTCGAAGGCGGCGCGCAGCCCGGTCCCGACGTCGGCGGTCAGCGCGTTGCGCCGGTGGGGGCGGTTGATCGTGATGACGAGGACTCCGTCCCGCCGCTCGGTGAGGACTGCGTCCTGCTGGCCTTCGGTTCCCATGCCGGTTTCCTACAGGCGCCCGGCGGATCGGGCGACCGGCCGACTCGGCCCTTTGGACGTTTCTCCAGCGGCGCTGGAAATCGCTCCCTGCCGGCTCCCGCGCGACCAGATAATCGCGCCGCCGACGGCAGTCTGTGACCGCTCGGCGCACAGCCACACGGAGGAGAGACGATGGTTTCAAACAAGCGAGGACCGGCACTCCTGCTGTCGCTGCTGGTGCTCTGCGTGCCGGCGGTCGCAGTCGGCTGCGGCGGCGACGACGACTCCGGCGGCGGCGAGGCCGCCTCGACCGGCGGCGGTGGAAGCGACTCGGCGCTGGTCGCCGAGGCCAAGCAGGCCACCGAAGAGCTGCTCCAGCGCCCGACCGAGATCCCGGTCACCGAGCCGATCGGGCGCCCTGTTCCCGGGGGCAAGACGGTCGCGCTGATGCAGTGCGGCTTCCCCGGCTGCATCCCGCTCGGCGAGCACATCCGCGAAGCGGCGGAGTCGCTCGGGTGGACTGTCGAGACGATCAACACCGGGCTCACCCCCGAGGAGGTCAAGACCGGCTGGCAGCAGGCGGTGCGCGACCAGCCCGACGCGGTCGCGACGATCGTCTACCCCAGCACGATCTTCAGGGCCGAGCTGGACCAGCTGCAGGAGCAGGACATCCCGGTCGTGGCGTGCTGCTCGCCCGAGCCGGCGGGCAACGGCATCGACCTGATGGTCAACGCGCTCGAGAACGGCAAGGTGATCGGGACGGCGATGGCCAACTACGTGGTCGGCAGCCGTGACGGCGAGGTCCACCCGCTGCTGGTCGACATCGGCGGCCTGCCGATCGCCCAGACCGTCACCGAGGCGTTCAAGGAGGAGTTCTCGCGCCTGGCTCCGGACCAGACCGTCGACGACCTGGTCGTCCCGTCGACGAGCGTCGGCAAGGATGCGCCGTCGCGGATCGTCGGCTACCTGCGGTCCAACCCGGACGTCGACCTGATCGTGCTCAGCGAGACCAGCCCGGTCCAGGGCCTGCCCGCGGCGCTGAAGGCGGCCGGGATCGACACGCCGATCTTCGGCGAGGGCTCGGATCCGACCGTCTACGAGTACATCCGCACCGGCCAGATGGAGGGCACCGTGGCGTTCGACCCCTGGGGCGTCGGCTACCTGATGGTCGACGGCCTCGCCCGGACGATGTCCGGCGGCAACATCGACGACAGCAACGTGATGCTGCCGCGCTGGGTGCTCACTCCCGAGAACATCCCCGACGGGGACTCGTTCCCGGTCGTCCCGGGGACGAGCGAGCAGTTCGAGGAGCTGTGGGGCGTCAACTGACCGTCCCGCGACCGTGTCGACGCGGGGCGCCCGTCCGGGCGCCCCGCCGTCGTCGCGGCATCCCGGTGGCCGCGGCCGCCGGGAGGGGGTGCTAGCCGGGTGGAGACAGCCACCGACAGCCCGGTGGTGCTCCAGATCGAGCACCTCTCCAAGACCTTCCCGGGCACGCGCGCGCTCGACGACATGTCGCTCGAGCTGCGCGCCGGCGAGGTCCACGCGCTGGTCGGGCCCAACGGCTCGGGCAAGTCGACGCTGATCAAGATCCTCGCCGGCTTCCACGAGCCCGACCCGGGCGCCGTCGGGCACTGGCGCGGCGAGCGGATCGCGCTCGGCGGCGCGGGCGTGGCCGCCGATCGGCTGCGCTTCGTCCACCAGGACCTCGGCCTCGTCGAGGAGCTCAACGCCGTCGACAACATCGCCCTCGTCCACGGCTACCAGCACCGCACACCGCTGGGCACGATCGCCTGGGGCGCGGAGGCGGCCCGTGCGCAGGAGCTGCTCGCGCGTCTCGGCGTCACCGACGTCGACGTCTTCAGTCCGGTGAGCAAGGCGACGCCGGTCGACCGCACCTCGATCGCCATCGCGCGCGCGCTCGACGGCCTCGAGCCCGGCGACGGCGTGCTGGTGCTCGACGAGCCGACGGCATCGCTGCCGCCGGCCGAGGTCAAGCGGCTGTTCGCGATCGTCGGTGAGCTGGTCGCCGCCGGCACGGCCGTCCTCTACGTCTCCCACCGCATGGACGAGATCTTCGAGCTCGCCGACCGCGTCACCGTGCTGCGCGAGGGCCGCCACGTGGCGACTCGGGCGGTCGCCGGCCTCGCTCCGCGCGAGCTCTCGACGCTGCTGGTCGGGCACGAGATCGCCGACGCTCCGCCCTCCGCCCGGCCGGCGGCGGCCGTCGGCGAAGAGCCGGCGCTGGAGGTGCGCGGGCTGACGGCGTCGTTCATCGACGGCCTGTCCTTCGCGGTCGCCCCCGGCGAGATCGTCGGCTTCGCGGGCCTGCTGGGATCCGGGCGCGAGGAGATTCCCTACGCGGTCGCCGGCGCGCTGAGCCCGCCCGCCTCCGGCGCCGTCCGCGTCCGCGGCGTCGAGGTCTCGGCGCTCGACCCCGGCGAGGCGCAGCGCCACGGCATCGCGTTCGTCCCCGCCGACCGTGCGCGGGAGGGGTCGATCGGCGACTTCACCGTCGCGGAGAACATCACCCTCCCCAGGCTGTCGAGCTTCCTGCGCGGGCGCGTGCTCGACGCCGGCCGCGAGCTCGGCGAGGTGCAGCGCTGGATCGAGCGGCTCGACATCCGCCCGCCGCTGCCCGGCAAGCGCTTCCCCCAGCTCAGCGGCGGCAACCAGCAGAAGGCGGTCGTGGCGCGCGCGCTCGGCCTCGACCCGGCGGTGCTGGTGCTCGCCGAGCCGACCGCCGGCGTCGACATCGGCGCGCGCCAGCTGATCTACCAGCTGGTGCGCTCGACGGCGGAGTCGGGCCTCGGCGTGCTCGTCTCCTCGTCCGACGTCGAGGACCTGATCGCGCTCTGCGATCGCGTGCTGGTGCTGCGCGAGGGGCGGATCGTCGGTGAGCTGAGTCCGCGCCAGATGACCCAGGCGAACCTCCTGCACGCGATGGAGGGCGCCGACGACGAGATCGGAATCGAGAACGGGAGTCCGCAATGAGCAACGCCACCGGCATCGGCGATCCGCAGACCGCGCCCGCCGGTCCTCCGGCCCCGCGGATCCCGCGCCGCCGTCGCAGCCCGGGCGAGTTCCTCGCCTTCAGCAACATCGGGGCCGTCTACGTCTGGCTGCTGATCATCGCGATCTTCTGGGTCTGGGTGCCGGAGACCTTCCCGACCGAGGCGACCGTCAAGTCGATCCTCAACGACAGCGCCGTCACGGGCCTGGTCGCGCTGAGCCTGACCGTCCCGCTGGCCGCCCGGGTGTTCGACCTGTCGGTGACCGCGAACGTCGGCCTGGCGAACATGGTCGTGGCCACGCTGCTGGCCGACACCACGCTGAGCATCCCGGTGGTCATCGCGCTGACGCTCGGCGCGTCGCTGCTGGTCGGTCTGGTCAACGTCTTCGTCGTGGTCGTCCTGAGGATCGACTCATTCATCGGAACGCTCGCCACCGGCGCGCTTGTCGGCGCCGCGACGACGCTGGTCAGCAACGACGAGCCGATCAACTCGGGCCGGATCTCCGGCTCGTTCTCCGAGGTCGCCAGCGCACAGATCCTCGGCGTGACGATCCCCGTCTTCTACATGCTCGCCGTGGCGGTCGCGATCTGGTTCCTGCTCGAGTACACCGCCACCGGCCGGCGCCTCTACGCCACCGGGTTCAACCCCGAGGCCGCGCGCCTGGCCGGCATCAAGACCCACCGTCTGCAGGCGCTGACCCTGATGATCGCCGCTCTGATCGCGGGTATCGTCGGCATCGTGCTGACCTCGCGCATCGGCGCCGGCTCGCCGGGGATCGGCCCGCCGTACCTGCTGATCGGCTTCGCCGCCGCGTTCCTCGGCGCCACCCAGCTCAAGAACGGCCGCTTCAACGCGTGGGGCACCGTGATCGCCGTGCTGCTGCTCGGCACCGGGACCCAGGGCCTCGCGCTCGCCGCCGCCCCGGTCTGGGCGTCCAGCGTGTTCACCGGCGTGACGTTGATCGCGGCGCTCGCGGTGACCGGCGTCCAGCGCCGCAGCCGCGCCGACAGCGGCCGCCGCGGTGGTGGGGACTCCGGCAACAGCGCGACCGAGGGCGACCCGCCGCCCGCTCCGCAACCACCCGAGCCGTCCGCAAGGGGGCCGGCGTGAGAACCCGGGTCGTCCGCTACGACGCGCCGGGCGCGATCCGCCTCGACGACGGCGAGATCGCCGAGCCCCAGCCGGGCGACGCGGTGGTCCGGATGGGCAGCTGCGGGATCTGCGGCACCGATCTGCACATCTACGAGCACGGCTGGCACGCGACGCCCGGCATGGCGCTCGGGCACGAGTTCGCGGGCGAGGTCGTCGCCGCGCCCGGGGTGGAGGGCGTGTCGGTCGGGGACCGCGTCGTGGTCAACCCGACGCTCTCCTGCGGCCACTGCCCGGCCTGCCGCGCCGGCCGCCAGCACATGTGCCACCAGCGGCGCGGGGTGATCGGGCTGACCGTCGGCGGCGCGTTCGCCGACTACGTCCTGGTCCCCGGGGCGCGACTCGGGCTCGAGCTGCTGGCGATTCCCGACACGGTCTCCGACGAGGCCGCGGCGCTCACCGAGCCGCTCGCCGTCGGCCTCCATGCGGTCGAGCTCGCCGGCGCGCGGCCGGGACAGCATGTCGTCGTCTACGGGGCGGGGACGATCGGGCTGTGCGCAACCCGCTGGCTCGCCGCCGCGGCCGCGCGCGCGATCGTCGTCGACCCGATCGCGCTGCGGCGCGACGCGGCGCTCGCGCAGGGAGCGACGACGGTGCTCGACCCGCATGCCGACGGATACTCCGACGATCTGGCGGCAGCCTTGGCCGGCGCCGCCTGGACGGGTCGCGCCGACGTCGTGATCGACTGCGCCGGCGCTCCCGGGCTGCTCGACGAGGCGCTGTCGGTCGTCGCGCCCGGCGGCAGCCTCGGCCTCGCTGCGGTCGGCATGGGCGAGTACGCGCTCTCGGCCAACCGCGTGGTGCTCAAGGAGGTCGCCGTCCACGGCGCGATGTCCTACACCGCGCCCGAGTTCGAGCGCGCGCTCGCCCACGTCGTCGAGCACGCCGAGGACGTCCGCTCGCTGGTCTCCCACCGCTTCCCGCTCACCGACGCCCTGGCCGCCTTCGACACCCAGCGCGACCGCGCCGGATCGTTGAAGGTGATGATCACCGGCGACGGCGGCCGCTGAGGCCGGGCCGGGCGCGGGCTCCACGTCGCGGCTGGGCTACGCGACCCGTTAGCGTCCTCTGGCCATGGCCGAGCGGATCGCCCCAGAGGAGCTGGACGCCTGCCTGCGGGTGATCGCCCAGCTCGACGAGCTGCCGATCGACCACCCCGACGCGATCCGCGTGCAGCACGCCGTCGCGGGTCTGTTCAAGACCGTCAAGCAGCGGCGCCGGACCGAGCGGCGCGCGGCGGTGCTTGCCAACGACCGGGCCGTCACGGCCGCGACCGCGACCGCCGCGCCGGGCCGGATCGACGACGAGACCGAGGGCCTGGCGCTCACCTCGACCACCAGCGGGGCCCTGGCGGGGCGGCTGATCCAGGCCCGCGCCTGCTACGTCTGCAAGCGCCGCTACCACGACGTCGACGCCTTCTACCACCAGCTCTGTCCGGAGTGCGCGGCCTTCAACCACGAGCGCCGCGACGCCCGGACCGACCTCACCGGCCGCCGCGCGCTGCTCACCGGCGGACGGGCGAAGATCGGCATGCACATCGCGCTGCGGCTGCTGCGCGACGGCGCCCACACGACGATCACCACGCGCTTTCCCAACGACGCGGCGCGGCGGTTCGCTTCGATGCCCGACAGCGGCGAGTGGCTCGACCGGCTGCACGTCGTCGGGATCGACCTGCGCGACCCCGCCCAGGTGATCGAGTTGGCCGACGCCACAGCCGCCGCCGGTCCGCTCGACATCCTGATCAACAACGCCGCGCAGACCGTCCGGCGCTCGCCGCGGGCCTACGCCCTGCTCGCCGAGGCCGAGGCGGCGCCGCTGCCCGCCGGGCCGCGGCCCGCCGTCACGACCTTCGGCCGTGGCGCCCAGGAGCGCACGGCGGTCGGCCCGGGGGCGAACGGGGCGGGCGCGGCGGGGGCGGGGACCGTCGCGGGCGTCGCCGCCGGCCACTGGAAACCGACGCCCGACGCGCTCGCCGCGCTCGCGCTCACGGCGCGGTCGGCGTCGCCGGAACGGATCGCCGCCGGCCAGGCGATCGACGCCGGCGGCCTGGTGCCCGACACCGCCGCCGAGAACAGCTGGAGCCAGCGCGTCGACGAGGTCGACCCGGTCGAGCTGCTCGAGGTCCAGCTCTGCAACATGACGGCGCCGTTCGTGCTGATCGGCCGGCTGCGCCCCGCGCTCGCGGCGGCGTCCGCCCGGCGCCGCTACGTCGTCAACGTCTCGGCGATGGAGGGCCAGTTCAGTCGCGGCTACAAGGGGCCGGGCCACCCCCACACCAACATGGCGAAGGCCGCGCTGAACATGCTCACGCGCACCAGCGCCCAGGAGATGCTCGAGACCGATGGGATCCTGATGACCGCCGTCGACACCGGCTGGATCACCGACGAGCGTCCCCACCCGACCAAGATGCGCCTCGCCGACGCCGGCTTCCACGCCCCGCTCGACCTCGTCGACGGCGCCGCCCGCGTCTATGACCCGATCGTCCGCGGCGAGCTGGGCGAGGACCTCTACGGCTGCTTCCTGAAGGACTACCGGCCGTCGGCCTGGTAGCCGTCGGCTGTCCGACACGAATACCGTCTCGGCATGCCCCTCGCCACACTCGACAGGACCTCGCTTTGAGCACCAAGCTCGTCTACGGATTCGCCGAGGGGTCGCGCGAGATGCGCGACCTGCTCGGCGGCAAGGGCGCCAACGTCGCCGAGATGACGCGTGTGCTGGGCGCCGACCGGGTGCCGGGCGGGTTCACGATCACCACCGAGGCGTGCGTCGCCTACATGGAGGGCGACCGCGCCTGGCCCGACGGCCTCGAGGCGCAGGTCGCCGAGGCGCTCGACGGCCTCGAGCAGAGCGCCGGCCAGCGGCTCGGCGCCACCGACGACCCGCTGCTGGTGTCGGTGCGCTCCGGCGCGCGCGAGTCGATGCCGGGGATGCTGGACACCGTCCTGAACCTGGGGCTCAACGACGAGTCGGTCGAGGGGCTGGCGCGCGCGACCGGCGACGAGCGCTTCGCCTGGGACTCCTACCGCCGCTTCGCCCAGATGTTCGGCAACGTCTGTCGCGGGATCGCCGGGGAGCGCTACGAGCGGCTGATCGCCGCGGCGCGCAGCGACGCCGGGGTCGAGCTGGACGTCGACCTGCCCGTTGAGGCGTTGCGCGGCCTGACGGCCGCCTTCAAGGACCTGTTCGCCGAGGAGACCGGCGAGCCGTTCCCGCAGGATCCCCAGCTCCAGCTGCGCCAGGCGATCGACGCCGTCTTCGACTCCTGGCTCGGGCCGCGGGCGGTCCACTACCGGCGCCTCAACGGCATCCCGAGCGAGTGGGGCACGGCGGTCAACGTCCAGCGGATGGTGTTCGGCAACCGGGGCGAGCGGTCGTGCAGCGGCGTGGCGTTCTCGCGCGACGAGATCACCGGCGCGCCCGAGCCCAGCGGCGACTTCCTGCCCAACGCCCAGGGCGAGGACGTCGTGTCGGGGGTCCGCACTCCGCGCGACCTCGGCGAGCTGGCCGCGACGATGCCCGACGCCCACGCCGAGCTGACCGAGATCCTCGCCCAGCTCGAGCGCCACTACGGCGACATGCAGGACACCGAGTTCACCGTCGAGGACGGCCGCCTCTACATGCTCCAGACGCGCGGCGCCAAGCGGCCGGCCCAGGCCGCCGTGCGGTTCGCCGTCGACGCCGTCGCCGAGGGCCTGCTCGACGAGGCGGCGGCGCTGGCGACGATCGACGCCGCCCGCCTCGACGCGCTGCTGCACCCGACCTTCGCGCCGGGCGCCGAGTACGAGGTGCTGGCCGAGGGGATCGCCGCATCGCCTGGCGCGGCGCGCGGCGCGATCGTCTTCACCGCCGACGCCGCCGTGGCGGCGGCCGAGGAGGGACGCGCGGTGATCCTCGTGCGTCCGTTCACCGAGGCCGACGACGTTCACGGCTTCCACGCCGCGCGCGGGATCGTGACCAGCGAGGGCGGCAAGGCATCGCATGCGGCGCTGGTCGCGCGCGGGATGGGCAAGCCGTGCGTGTCGGGCGCCAAGGCGCTGGAGATCGACCTCGAAGCGGGCACGCTGCGCGTCGGCGACACCGAGCTCGGTGAGGGCGACACGATCGCGATCGACGGCAGCGCCGGGATCGTCACCCTCGACGACGTGCCGCTCCAGGAGGCGGTGGTCAGCGAGGAGTTCGAGACCGTGCTCGGCTGGGCCGACGGCGTCCGCCGGCTCGGCGTGCGCGCCAACGCCGACACGCCCGAGGACGCCAAGCGGGCGCGGGAGTTCGGCGCCGAGGGCGTCGGCCTCTGCCGCACCGAGCACATGTTCATGGCCGCCGACCGCCAGCCGCTGATGCGGGCGATGGTGATGGCCAAGACCGAGGAGGAACGGCGCGCCGCGCTCGACCGGCTGCTGCCGCTGCAGCAGGGCGACTTCGAGGGGCTGTTCGAGGAGATGCGCGGCCTGCCGGTGACGATCAGGCTGCTCGATCCGCCACTGCACGAGTTCATGCCGCGCGCCGAGGACGTCGCGCGCGAGCTGGAGCGCGCGCGCGGCGAGGACGACTCCGAGGGGGTCGCCGAGCACGAGGCGATGCTCGAGCGCGTCCACGCGCTCGCCGAGGCCAACCCGATGCTCGGCACGCGCGGCGTCCGGCTCGGGGTGATCCACCCCGAGATCTACGAGATGCAGGCGCGGGCGATCCTCCGCGCCGCGCGCGCGGTGCGCGACCGCTCCGGTGAGGCGCCCGAGCTGGAGGTGATGATCCCGCTGGTCGCCTACGAGCGCGAGCTCGACCTGATGCGCGAGCTGGTCGAGCGGATCGCCGCCGAGGAGGGTGGGGAGGTGGCGCTGACGGTCGGCACGATGATCGAGCTGCCGCGGGCCTGCTTCGTCGCCGACCGGATCGCCCGGGTCGCCGACTTCTTCTCGTTCGGCACCAACGACCTGACCCAGACCGCGCTCGGCTTCTCGCGCGACGACGTCGAGGGCCGGATCCTCGGCAGCTACCTCGAGCGCGGGGTGCTCGACCGCAGCCCGTTCGAGACGATCGACAGGCCCGGAGTCGGCTGGCTGGTGCGGCTCGCCGCCTGGGTCGGCCGTGAGGCCAAGCCCGATCTGAAGCTCGGCGTCTGCGGCGAGCACGCCGGCGACCCCGACTCGATCGCCTTCTTCCAGCTCGCCGGCCTCGACTACGTCAGCTGCTCGCCGTTTCGCGTGCCGATCGCCCGCGTGGCCGCCGCGCAGGCGGTCGCCGCGGCGCGCTGACCCCGGCGCCCCTCGAGCGCCCCGGCTCGGGCCCGATGAGGAATCGTGCAGTCTAGGGCCGGACGATTCCTCATCGGGGCGGCGAACTCGACGGGGACGGGGCCGAGGTGGGCGATCGAGCGGCGACCGCTCCGTACTCGTCGTGGCGGCGCAGCCAGCGGCGCGCGGTCGAGCCAGACGTAGGCGGCCCAGAGCGCGTCGACGCCGCGGCCGTAGGACGAGTAGGTGTGGAAGACCGTGCCGTCCACCAGTGCGAAGGCGCTGATTCCTGGCCGCTCCCAGGTGCCACCGCGGTGGGGCGCGAAGTTGTAAGTCGAAGATGAAGTCGCTGTCGTGGGCCGACACCCAGCGAAACGCCCAGCCCATCCGCTCGCGGTAGGCGTCGATCTGGGCGAGCGGGCGCGTGAGACGGCGACGAACGCGACGTCGTGGTTGTCGAGGTGGACGTGCGCGCCGTCGATGCCGTCGGCGATCGACGAGCAGCTCCGGTCGCGTGCGACCGCTGCGGGGCCGAGCCGCAGGCGGAGGCGGTCCGCGCCCACCTCGACGAGCGCTTCCGCCCGATCCTCGAGGCCCGCCGCCGCGGCTGACAGGCGGCTTCGATGATGAATCCTGCAGTCCAGGACGGGACTATTCATCATTGGAGTGCCCGACCGCCCGGGCCGCCGGCCGCTCAGCCCTGCTCGGCCATGAACTGCTCCGGCCCCTGCTCGGCCGCGACCGGGTCCATCCACATGACCTCCCAGAGGTGGCCGTCGAGGTCGTGGAAGCTGCGCTGGTACATGAAGCCGTAGTCCTGGGGATCCTTGGCGGGGCTCGCTCCGGCGGCCAGCGCGGCCTCGGCGAAGGCGTCGACCGCCGTGCGGCTCTCGGCGCTGATCGCGGCCGTCAGCGCCGTCGCCGTGCGTGCGTCGGCGACCGGCCTGGTGACGAACTCGGCGAAGCGCTCGCGCTGGAGGAGCATCACGAACGCCTGGTCGCTGACGACCATGCAGGCCGCGCCGTTGTCGCAGAAGCGCTCGTCGAACTCGAAGCCGAGCGTGGCGAAGAAGTCGCGGCTGGCGGGGAGGTCGGCGACGGGCAGGTTGAGGAACAGCAGACGGGACATCGGACGGGCTCCTTCTGTCGGTGGCGTGGCGTCTCGCCGGCTGGGACGGTGCCGGTGGCGGGAACTAATCGCCGCCGGGCCGACCGCCTACGATGGGGCGGATGCCCGCCGCCGCGACACGCGTCCCGACCCTCGAAGACGACCTGGAGCGGCTGCGCCCCGCGCTGACCGGCTACTGCTACCGGATGCTCGGCTCCGGGGCCGAGGCCGAGGACGCCGTCCAGGAGGCGATGATCCGCGCCTGGAAGCGGTCGGACTCGCTGCAGGAGCGCGCGGCGCTGAAGGCGTGGCTGTTTCGGATCGCCACCAACGTCTGCCTCGACCAGATTGCCAGCCGCAAGCGGCGCGCGGTGCCGGTCGACCTCGGCGACCCCGGCGGCGCCGACAGCCCGCTCGGCGAGCCGCTGCCGGAGTCCGAGTGGGTGCTGCCGATCGCCGACGGCCAGGTGATCGACCCTTCCGCCGATCCGGCGACCCGCACCGCCGAGCGCGAGTCGCTGCGGCTCGCCTTCGTCGCCGCGCTCCAGCACCTGCCGGCGCGCCAGCGCGTCGTGCTGGTGCTGCGCGAGGTGTTGCGCTGGAGCGCGAAGGAGGTCGCCGAGCTGCTCGACAGCTCGGTCGCCTCGGTCAACAGCGCGCTGCAGCGGGCGCGCGCGACGCTCGACGCGCTGGCGCTGGAGGACGGTGACGCACCCGCGCGCCCCAGCGACGAGGACGAGCGGCGGCTGCTCGAGCAGTACCTCGAGGCGTTCGCCGAGTACGACATCGACCGGATCGTCGCGCTGCTGCGCTACGACGTCGTCTTCGACATGCCGCCGCTGCCGCTCTGGCTGCGTGGCCCCGACGACGTCGCCGCGTTCATGGCCGGTCCGGGCGCCGGCTGCCGCGGCTCGAAGGTCGTCGGCGTCGCCGCCAACGGCTGCCCGGCCTTCGCCGCCTACAAGCCCGACCCCGACAGCGGCGACTGGCTGCCGTGGGCGCTGACGGTGCTGGAGCCGGTCGCCGGCGAGGGCGGGCCGGCGGTCGCCGGGGTGCGGAACTTCCTCCAGCCGTTCCTCTCGCCGACGCTGTTCCGCTCCTTCGGCCTGCCCGACCGGCTCACCGACGCCGATCCTGTCGTCAGCGTCGCCGCGCCGTAGGCTGCGCCGCGTGATCCGCGCCGCCCTCCTCGCGCTGCTCGCCGCGCTGGCTGTAGCCGGCTGCGGCGGCGAGGCCGCCGACGAGCCCGACCCCGAGACCCTGACCGGCACGCCGTGGCTGCTGGTGCCCGGCGGCGACGAGTGGCAGGGCGCCTCCCTGCCGAGCGTCGAGTTCTCCGCCGACGACGGGCAGGCGACCGGCTCTGGCGGCTGCAACCGCTTCGGCGGCAGCTACTCGGTCGACGGCGACGCCCTCGGGATCGGCGAGATCGCCTCGACCCAGATGGCCTGCGAGCCGGCGGTGATGGAGGCCGAGCAGCGGTTCCTGGCCGCGCTGGCGGCGGTCGAGCGGTGGGCCGTCGCGAGCGGGCGGCTGACGCTGTCGGGCGCTGGCCCGGAGCTGACCTTCCGGGCGGCCTCGCCGCGACCTTCGAGCCGCTCCGCTGAACCGACCTGGCTCTCGGCGCGGGCTGGCGCGGTCCGCTGAGGCGAACCTTGCAGCGGCGGGGCGCGCCGGCGGACGTTGCGTAGGATCGCCGCGTTCCCCGGTCCCGCCCTCTCGGAGGTGTTGTCCTTGTCGCGCCCGATCCGCTTGCTCGTCCCACTGGCGCTGGCCGCCGCGACGCTGGCCACCGCGGCGCCCGTCGCGGCCCAGGAGCGGGGCGGCGGACCCGGACCGCTCGTGGTCGGCTCGGTCGCGTCGCTCACCGGCGACGCCGCCGCCTACGGCCGCGACCAGGCGCGCGGCAGCCGGCTCGCCGCGGCGAAGCTGAGGCGCAACGGGGTGGTGCTGCGCGGCGCCGACGACCGCTCCAACGCCGCCGCGGCCCGCGCCGCCTTCCGCCGCCTCGCGCGCATCCCGGCCGGCGCGATCGTCGGCCCGACCCTGTCGCCGGTGGCCGAGGTCGCCGATCCGCTCGCCGTCGAGGCGGGCATCCCCGTTCTCGCCGCGACCAACACCACGCTCGACATCTCGAAGCTGCCCACCGTCTGGCGGGTCAGCCTCAGCGAGGAGGCGATGATCCCGGCCGCGGTCGCCGCCGCCCGCGACCGCCACGGCATCGAGCGGGCCGCGCTGTTGATCGACGGCGCCGACGGCTACTCGCGCGGCGCGGCGCTCGTCTTCGAGCGGGCCGCCCGGCGGGCCGGCGTGGAGATCACGCGGCGCGCCTTCTTCGGTCCGGTCGACGGACCGCTCGACCAGGCCGTCGCCTTCCTGGCCGGCGGCGGCGACCCACAGGCGATCTTCGTCGCCGCCCGCAGCGACGCGGCGGTCGACGCTCTGAAGGCGGTCCGCGTGGTCGACGGAGAGATCCCGATCGTCGGCGGCAACGGCTTCAACGCGGCCGAGGTGGTCGCCGCCGCCGGACCGGCCGCCGACGGCCTGATCGTCGCCGCCTCCTGGAACCGCCAGATCGTCCACCCCGCCAGCCGCGCGTTCGTGCGCGCCTACCGCAAGCGGTTCGGCTCGCCGCCGAGCGCCTTCGCCGCGCAGGGCTACGCGAGCGTGGAGATCGCCGTCGCGGCCTCGGTCGCCGGCGGCGGGACCCGTCCGGCCCAGGTGCGGCGCGGCCTGCGCCGGCTCGGGGCGGTCGACACGGTCCTCGGGCCGCTGCGCTTCACGCGTGGGCGCGAGGCACGCTACCCGGCCGCGGTCCAGGTGGTCCGCGACGGGCGCTTCACGCTGCTGCGACGGGCGGTCGACCTGCGCGGTCGCTGGAGCGGCGTGCTGCGCCAGCGCGGCATGAGGCCGTTCTGGATCTGGGCGAAGATCGCCGCTCGCGCCGGCAGGGCGGGAAACACCGTCCGCTACGGCGGCCTGGACTGCCGTGGCCGCTGGACGGCGCTGCCGCGTCGTGGCGGGGCGTATCGCTTCACCGAGACGATCACCGCCGGCGCGAGCGCGACGTGCAAGGGCCGCGGCACCGTCACCCTGCGCCCAACCGCCGACCCCAACGCGCTGCGCTACAGCTTCGCCAGCAGCGGAGCCGAGCCGGTTCTCAGCAGGGGCGTCCTGCGGCGGTCCCCGTAGCGATCGGCCTCCGCGCGGCGAGACACGCCCGCGCGGAGGCCGCCGCGGTCAGCGTCCCTTGCGGGCGTAGAAGCTCAGGTACAGGCAGTCGCCGTACTCGACCTTGCCGGTATCGAGCAGGCGGCCGGTCTCGTCCCAGAGCAGCATCAGGGTGCCCCGCCTGGGCTTGCCGTCGACCTTCAGGCGGACGGGGATCGGCTTGAACAGCTGGCCCGGCAGCCGGGCCACCGCATAGCGCCCGTTGACCTTCTTGTAGCTGCGGACCTTCGGCCGGCTGACCAGGACGATCCGCTTGCCGCAGAGGTCGGCGTAGTCGGCGCCCGGCTTCAGGATCAGCTTGGTGACCTTCTTGCCGTCCTTGGACAGCGACAGCGCGCCGGCCTTGGTGCGGTCGAAGAGGTTCTGGTAGTTCCACTTGCCGCCGGCGGGCTTGTCGTAGGCGGAGGCGGCCGCCGGCAGCGCGGCGACGGCGACGGCGGCCAAGGCTGCCACGGCGAGGGTTCGGATGGCGCGGGTCATTCGGCCAACGTAGGGGAGGACTGGGCCCGCCGCCGGCCGACTGCCGCAGATCGCCGCGAGTTGGGCCGTTCGACCCATCGGATGCGCAATACGCTTGCGCGCGATGAACCACCGCCAAGGAGGCCGGCCGCCGGCGCGGGTCGAGCTGCCCGCGGTGGATGGCGACAGCGCCGTGCTGCGCCTGCACGTCGGTGAGGCCGCGCCGCGCTTGGCGACCTTCCGCTGCCGCGACGGCGCGCTGTCCGCCGCTCCCGACGCCGGCGTCGCGGCCGCGCTGCCGATCGCGATGGGGCTCGCATCGTCGCTGGCGCTGCCGGCGGGCGTCTCGTCGCGGCTGCTTGCCGGCGCGGAGTCGATCCAGCGGCTGCTCTCGGCCTGGGATCCGGCGCTGAGCCCCGTCGAGCTGCGGCCCGCCGCCGGCGCCGACGGTGGGGGCGCCGCGGCCGCGCCGCGCCGCGCGCGTGGGACCGCCTGCTTCTTCACCGGCGGCGTCGACAGCTTCTACACGGTGCTCACCAGGCGCGCCGAGATCGACGCGCTCGTCTTCGTCCACGGGCTCGACCTGCCGCTGGACCAGGAACGCAAGAACGCGCTGATCTCCGAGCGGCTGACGGCCGTCGCCGCCGCGCTCGACCTGCCGCTGGTCGAGCTGGAGACCGACCTGCGCTCGATCTCCGACGACGTCTGCGGCTGGGAGCTGGTCTACACCAGCGCGGCGCTGGCGACCGTCGCCCACCTGCTCTCCGACCGCTTCGCCCGCGTCCTGATCCCGGCGACCCACTCGCTGCGCGACCTCCATCCGATCGGCAGCCATCCGTTGCTCGACCCGCTCTACTCCGGCGACCGCCTGGCGATCGAGCACGTCGACCAGGTCACGCGTGTCGACAAGCTCGCCCGGCTGGCCGAGTCGGAGCTGGCGATGGCGTCGCTGCGCGTCTGCTTCCAGCCGGGCTTCGACGACCGGCTCAACTGCGGCGAGTGCCCGAAATGCCAGCGGACGATGACCGGGTTGCGCGTCGTCGGCGCGCTCGGCCGCTGCTCGACGCTGCCTGGCGACCTGTCGCTGTGGGAGATGTCGAGCGGCAAGGTGGCGCGGCGTCAGGCGCTCACCTACGTCTGGGAGAACCTGGAGGCCGTGCAGGCGCGCGGCGACGACCCCGAGCTCGAGCTCGCGCTGCGGCGACTGACGTTCAAGGGCGCGAGCGGCGAGGCGCTGCGCGAGGCGGCACGGCTGGCGGCGGCGGCGCGGCGGTCGGCCGAGCGGCGGGCCGCGCCCGTCACCACGCGGGCGCGCCCGTTGGCCGGCCGGGTGCGCCGGCGCACCCGGGCGCTGCGCGGCGGCTGAGCCGTCCGCCCGACGTTCCCCTGCAGGCCCACCGTGCTCAGGCCAGCGCGGCCAGGTCGGGAGCCGCCGCCGCCAGCTCGGCGGCCAGGCGGCCCGCCGCCTGGATCGTGCCGCGGATCTCCTGTAGGTAGACGTGCGGCGCGGCGGCGGGCGCACCGGGCGCGGCGGCCCAGGCGCGTGGGTGGGCGACCGTCTCGAACGCGAGCCCGGCGGCGAGCCCCAGCGCGCGGGCGGCCTCGAGGTGCTGGTAGGGGCGGCAGGTCGGCGACGTCACCAGCGCGAGCGGCGCGGCGAGGTCGAGCCCGGAGTCCTCGGCGAGGAAGCGCAGCGTCTCGTGGGTGGACGCGCGCCGGGCGCCGGGCGGGGGTGGCACCTCGACCAGCTCGACCGTGCCGGCGTCCGGACCCAGCCCTGCGCCGGCGGCGGCCATCAGGTCGGCCTCGGTGCGGGCGGCGGGCGCGTAGGCGGTGACCTCGGCGCTCGCGCGCTCGGCAACCTCGAGCGTACGTCTGGCGCTGAGCAGGATCGTTCGCTCGGGCGCGATCCGACCGGCCGCGACCGCGTCGGCGACCACCTGGGTGCGGTTCAGCGGTGCGAGTCGCCGGCCGCCGAGGACGACCACGGTCGCCACGTCCTCGGACAGCCGGCCGTGCGCGCGCAGTCCGAGCGCGCCGGCGCGCTCGGCGACGGCGTCGCGCGCGGCGGGCGGCCCGCAGGCCGGGTCGGGCACGTCGAGCGGCCGCTCGCCGGCGACGCGGAAGTCCCAGGCGGTGCCGGCCGACGACCAGTCGCAGATCTCGTCGAGCGCCGCGACGGCCGCCGCGAGCCCCGTGCGCCCCGGCGAGAGCGGGCCGTCCAGGCCGGTCGGCCAGGTCAGGCGGGAGAGCGGCGCGCCGGGCGTCGGCCGGCCGGGAACGTTCTCGACCAGCCAGCGCAGCGCGTCGGAGGCCAGCCAGGCCGCTACCGCGCCGGCGAGGCGGTCGTGTCCGCCCGGGCCGCAGCGGCCGTCGAAGAACCGGCCGGCGGGCCGGTCTAGAGTGCGGCCGGTGGAGTCGGTGATCGGCATCGACGCTGGGGGATCGCGAATCCGGGCGCTCGCCGTCAGCGGAGGAACCGTCGTCGGAAAGGGGGCCGCCGGGCCGGGCAACCCCCACGCCGTCTCCGCGAGCGAGCTGGCGGCACACTATTCGACCGCCCTGGCCGACCTGCCGCCTGCCGGCACGCTCGCGGTCTGCGCCGCCGGTGCGGGCTCGGCCGCCGGACGCTCGCGGCTCCGTCGGGCGCTGGAGCCATGGTCGCGCGGCGCGCGGCTCGAGCTGCTGCCCGACTACGCCGCGGTGTGGGCCGCCGCGCCGGCCGGCACCGAGATCGTCGCGATCGCCGGTACCGGATCGGTCGTCGCTTCCCGTCGCGGTGGCCGCTATCTCGTCACCGGCGGCGCGGGCGTGCCCGGAGGCGATCCCGGCTCGGCGGTCCGACTCGGCCGGGTCGCGCTCGCACGAACCGCCGGCGCGGACGCGCTGCGCCCGGCGCTCGCCGCGTATGGCTCCGGGGCGGGGGATGGTGTGGCCGGCCTGGACAACGCCGTCGAGCAGGCCGCCCACGCGCCCGTGCTCACCGAGGCCGCCGAGCGTTGCGAAGCGTGGGCGTGTACGGCGCTGCGGGCGGAGCTCGCGCCGCTCGCGGCCGACGTGTGCCGCCACGCGGCGCGCCTGGGCGGACGGCGGCGCGGCGCTCGGCCGCGCGTGGCGCTCGCGGGCGGCGTGTTCGCCAGTCCGGCCGCGGTCGCGGCCCTCGAGGGTGCGCTGGGGCCGGCATTCGACGTCGTCGCGCTCGGCGCCGAGCCGGTCTTCGGGGCGGTCCGGATCGCGCGGAGGCTCGCGGCGTGACGTTCCCCGACACCGAGCGCACCCATCCCGACTCGCGCGCCCTGGGCTCGCTCGACCCGCTCGCGGTCGTCGAGCTGATGGACGCCGTCGAGCCCGCGACGCTGGCGGCCGTCGCGGCTGTGCGCCCCGCGCTCGCGCAGGCCGCCGAGCGGGTGGGGGCGACGGCCGGGGCCGGCGGGCGGGTGGCGCTGCTCGGCGCCGGGACGAGCGGGCGGATCGTCGCGGCCGAGGTGTCGGAGCTGGCGCCGACCTTCGGCGAGATCGGCACGCGCTTCACCGCCCTGGTCGCCGGCGGCGGGCTGGCGTCCTCGATCACGACGTCCGAGGACGACGTCGACGCGCCGGCCACCCGCCTCGCCGAGCTGGCGGTCGGGCCCGGCGACGCGGTGCTGGCGCTGGCGGCGAGTGGGACGACGCCGTTCGCGCTCGCCGGCATCGGTGCCGCCCGCGCGGCCGGCGCGTGGACGTGCGGGATCGCCAACAACGGCGACACGCCGCTGGTCGCCGCCGCCGACCTCGGCATCCACCTCGCGACCGGTCCCGAGATCCTCACCGGCTCCACCCGCCTGCAGGCCGCGACTGCCCAGAAGCTGGCGCTCAACCGGATCACCGTCGCGGCGATGGTGCTCGCCGGCCGCGTCGAGGCCAACCACATGGTCGACATGCGCGCCAGCTTCGCCAAGCTGCGCGGCCGCGCCGTGCGGATCGTCGCCGACCTCGCCGCCGTGGACGAGGACGAGGCGACCGCTCGGCTGGAGCGGGCCGACTGGGTGATTCGGCGCGCGCTCGACGCTCGCTGACCGCGGCCGGTCCTCCAGGGGCCCGGAGGGTGGACGCGGCAGCAATCGTTTGCAATACTTGCCGCATCGCTACCGAGCACGACACCGCATCCCCCGTGGCGGGTGTGCGGCAGGAGCTGGCGGACGCGCTCTTCCAGGCGGAGGAGACGCGGGCGCCGATCCCGCCGCTCACCGAGACCGCGCCCGAGCTGACGATCGAGGACGCCTACGCGATCCAGGGCATCAACACCGCCCGGCGCATCGCCGGCGGCGAGCGGATCGTCGGCCGCAAGGTCGGCCTGACCTCGGCGGCGATGCAGCGCCAGCTCGGGGTCGACAGCCCCGACTACGGCGTCCTCTTCGACACGATGATGGTCGCCGACGGCGACGCGGTCGAGGTCGGCGAGCTGGTCGCCCCGCGTGTCGAGGCCGAGCTGGCGTTCGTGCTCGGCACCGACCTCGCCGGTCCCGGCGTCGACGTCAGCGCCGCGCTGCGCGCGATCGACGGCGTGCTGCCGGCGATCGAGATCATCGACAGCCGTGTCGCCGACTGGAAGATCACGCTGCCCGACACGATCGCCGACAACGCCTCCTCGGCGCGCTGCGTGCTCGGCGGGCGGATGCTCGCCCCGACCGCGCTCGACCTCCGCCTCTGCGGCATGGCGCTGTCGGTCGACGGCACCGTCGAGGCGACCGGCGCCGGCGCCGCGGTGCTCGGCAACCCGGTCCGCTGCCTGGCCTGGCTGGCCAACACGCTCGGCGCCTTCGGCGACGGCCTGCGCGCCGGCGACGTGATCCTCGCCGGCGCCCTGCACGCCGCCGCCCCGGTGGTGGCCGGCAGCTCCGTGACGGCCGAGTTCGCCCACCTGGGCTCGGTCGGCGTCCGCTTCGTCTCCCAGGAGGAACAGGCATGAGCGACCGCGTCCCGTGCGCGATCCTCGGGTCGGGCAACATCGGCACCGACCTGATGGCCAAGCTGTCGCGCTCCGAGCGGCTCGCGCCGGTCGCGATGGTCGGCATCGACCCCGACTCCGACGGCCTCGCCCGCGCCCGCGCCGCCGGCCTCGAGACCTCCCATGAGGGCATCGACTGGCTCGTCGAGAACGCCGACTCGCTCCGGATGGTCTTCGACGCGACCTCGGCGTCGGCCCACGTGGTCCACGCCGAGAAGCTCGCCGCCGCCGGTCTGCAGTCGATCGACCTGACGCCGGCCAAGCTCGGCCCCGGCGTCGTCCCGGTCGTCAACCTCGACGAGCACCGCGAGGCCCCCGACGTCAACCTGATCACCTGCGGCGGCCAGGCGACGATCCCGATGGTCGCCGCCGTCAGCGCCGCGACCGCGGTGCCCTACGCCGAGATCGTCGCGACGATCTCCAGCGCCAGCGCCGGCCCCGGCACGCGCCAGAACATCGACGAGTTCACCCGCACAACCGCCGGCGGCGTGCGCGACATCGGCGGCGCCGCGCGCAGCAAGGCGATCATCATCCTCAACCCCGCCGAGCCGGAGATCCTGATGCGCAACACCGTCTTCTGCGCGCTCGAGCCCGACGCCGACCGCGACGCGATCGCCGCGAGCGTCGCGGCGATGGTCGAGCGCGTCCAGGGCTACGTGCCCGGCTACCGCCTCCGCGGCGAGCCCGTCTTCGACGACGACCGCGTCGCGATCTTCGTCGAGGTCGAGGGCGCCGGCGACTACCTCCCGCCCTACGCCGGCAACCTCGACATCATGACTGCCGCCGCCGTCCGCGTCGGCGAGCAGCTCGCGCAGCTCGAGGCGGTGGCGTCGTGACCGCGATCACCCTCTGCGACTCGACGCTGCGCGACGGCAGCCACCCGATGGGCCACCAGTTCACCGCCGCGCAGGTTGCGGCGGTGGCGGGCGCCCTCGACGGTTGTGGCGTGCCGGTGATCGAGGTCTCCCACGGCGACGGCCTCGCCGGCTCCTCGTTCAACTACGGCTTCTCCGGGACCGACGAGCTGGAGCTGCTGACCGCGGCCGACGAGGCGCTCGAGGGCGCCCGCCTCGCCGTCCTGCTGCTCCCGGGGATCGGCACCAAGGACGACCTCAAGCGGGCCCGCGAGCTGGGTGCGTCGGTCGTGCGGATCGCGACCCACAGCACCGAGGCCGACATCTCCCTCCAGCACCTCGGGCTCGCGCGCGAGCTCGGGATGACGGCGATCGGCTTCCTGATGATGGCCCACATGACCGATCCCGAGCGGCTCGCCGCCCAGGCCTCGATCATGGCCGACGCCGGGGCCGAGGTCGTCTACGTCACCGACTCAGCCGGCGCGCTGGTGCCCGACTCCGCGGCCGCCCGTGTCGCCGCGCTGCGCGAGGCGCTCCCCGACGAGGTCGCGGTCGGCTTCCACGGCCACCAGAACCTCTCGCTCGGCGTCGGCAACTCGCTCGCGGCGATCGACCACGGCGCCCGCTGGATCGACGCCTGCACGCGCGGGCTCGGCGCCGGCGCCGGCAACACGCCGACCGAGGTCCTGGTCGCCGCCTGCGCCCGCCAGGGCATCGAGACCGGCGTCGACCCGCTGAAGATCGCCGACGTCGCCGAGGACGTCGTCGCCCCGCTGATGCCACGCGAGCAGATCGTCGACCGCGACTCGCTCGTGCTCGGCTACGCCGGCGTCTACTCGTCGTTCCTGCTGCACGCCCGCCGCGCCGAGGAGCGCTTCGGCGTCCGCGCCAGCGACATCCTGCTCGAGATCGGCCGGCGCAAGGCGGTCGGCGGGCAGGAGGACCTGATCATCGAGGTGGCCGCCGAGATGGCCGCCGCCAGGGAGGCCGCCAGTGCCTGATCTCGACGCCATCGCCGACCGGCTCGCCGAGGCGGTCGACACGGTCACCGACATCGAGCGGTTCACCGCCGCCGATCCCGACTTGACGATCGAGCAGGCCTACGACGTCCAGTGGCGCGGCATCGAGCGCCGCCTCGCCGCCGGCGAGCGGATCGTCGGGGCCAAGCTCGGGCTGACCAGCCGCGCCAAGCAGCGTCAGATGAGCGTCGACGACCCGCTCTACGGCTGGCTGACCGACGCGATGGTCCATCCGCCCGCCACGCCGCTGGCGCTCGACCGCCTGATCCACCCACGCGTCGAGCCCGAGATCGCCTTCCTGCTCGGCGAGGAGCTCGCCGGCCCGGTCACCGTCGTCGAGGTGCTCGCCGCCACCAAGGCGGTCTTCGCCGCGCTCGAGACGATCGACTCGCGCTACCGCGACTTCGACTTCCGCCTTCCCGACGTCGTCGCCGACAACGCCAGCGCGAGCGCCGCCAGCCTGATCGTCGGCCCGGTCGCCCTCGCGCCCGCCGACGCCGGGGACCTGCGGCTGCTCGGCTGCGTCCTGCGCCGCGACGGCGAGGTCGTCGCCACCGCCGCCGGCGCCGCGGTGATGGAGCACCCGGCGGCCGCCGTCGCGTGGCTCGCCAACCGGCTCGCCGAGAAGGGCCAGCGGCTGCCGGCCGGCTCGCTGATCCTCTCCGGGGCGCTCACCGACGCCGTCGCGATCGGCCCCGGCCAGACGGTCAGCGCCGAGTTCGAGCGCCTCGGAACCGTGACGGTGACGGCCTGATGCCGCTCGTCCGGATGACACTGATCGAGGGCCGCGACGCGGCCGTCAAGCGCGAGCTGATCGCCCGCCTGACCGACGCCGTCGTGGACACCACCGGCGCGCCGCGCGCCTCGGTGCGGGTGATCCTCGACGAGGTGCCGGCCGCGCACTGGGGGGTCGGGGGAGTGCCCAAGAGCGAGATGGAGGACTCATGACCCAGCAGGCCGTCGACCAGCAGCACCTCGAGCACGGCGAATACGGCCGCGAGGTCCGGCACGTCATCGGCGGCGAGTCGGTCTCCTCCGCCGACGGGCGCACCTTCGACAGCGTCGACCCGCACACCGGGCGGGTCTGGGCGCAGGTCTCCGAGGGTGGGGCCGAAGACGTCCGCCGCGCCGTCGCCGCCGCCCGGACGGCATTCGACGAGGGTCCGTGGCCGCGGATGTCCGCCGACGAGCGGGGCAAGCTGATGCACGCCCTCGCCGACCGCGTCCACGACCGCCGCGAGGAGATCGCCCAGGCCGAGACGCGCGACATGGGCAAGCCGATCACCGAGTCGCGCACCTTCGACCTGCCGCGCGTCGAGCGCAACCTGCGCTTCTTCGCCGACTGGCTGCGGATGTCGGAGGCCGAGGCCTTCCCGGCCACCAAGCACCTCACCTACACCCGCTACGAGCCCAAGGGCGTCGTCGCGGCGATCTCGCCGTGGAACTTCCCGCTGATGCTCGCCTCCTGGAAGATCGCCCCGGCGCTCGCGTTCGGCAACACCGCGATCCTCAAGCCGGCCGAGCAGTCGCCTGTCACCGCCTCGATCCTCGGTGAGCTGGCCGCCGAGGTGTTGCCGCCCGGCGTGCTCAACGTCGTCCAGGGCTTCGGCCCCGACGCCGCCGGCGAGTTCCTCGTCGCCAGCCCCGACGTCGACCTCGTCACCTTCACCGGCGAGTCGACGACCGGCAAGGCGATCATGGCCAACGCCGCGCCCACGCTGAAGGGCCTCTCGCTCGAGCTGGGCGGCAAGTCGCCGAACGTCGTCTTCGCCGACGCCGACCTCGACCTGGCGGTCGCCGGCACCCTGAAGGGCATCTTCAAGAACCAGGGCGAGGTCTGCCTGGCCGGCTCGCGGCTGCTGCTCGAGCGGCCGATCTACGACGAGTTCATGGAGCGGCTGGTCGCCGGGGCGAAGGCGCTGCCGGTCGGCGACCCGCTCGACCCGGCCACCCAGATCGGCCCGATGGTCACCGCCGAGCACCGCGACCGCGTCGTCGGCTTCCTCGAGTCGGGCGCCGCGGAGGGTCTCGTGCGCCTCGGTGGCGGCGTCCCGTCCGATCCCGCACTCGCCGGCGGCTTCTACGTCGAGCCGACGATCCTCGAGGACCTGCCGGCCGACAGCAGCTGCGTCCGCGAGGAGATCTTCGGGCCGGCGCTGGTGGTCAGCCCGTTCGACGGCGAGGCCGAGGCGATCGAGCGCGCCAACGACACCCCCTACGGGCTCGCGGCGATGGTCTGGACGACCAACCTCTCGCGCGCCCACCGGGTCGCGGCCTCGGTCCGGGCCGGCCTGGTCTGGGTGAACTGCTTCTTCGTCCGCGACCTGCGCACCCCGTTCGGCGGGGCGAAGCTGTCGGGGGTCGGCCGCGAGGGCGGCGTCCACTCGCGCGACTTCTTCACCGAGGCGAAGACGATCACGGTCGAGCTCGACGGCATGTGAGATGGCGCCGCGGGTCGACGTCCACGCCCACCTGATGCCCACCGGGCTCTTCGCCGAGCTGCCGAAGGGCCTGACGGCGAGCGAGGATCCCGGCCGCGGCGAGATCGCGCTGACGGTCGCCGGCCGCGACGGGGCGACCGGCCGCGGCGCGCCGCGCAACCTGCGCGACGCCGAGGTCCACCGCGAGCACCAGTGCGAGCGTGGCGTCGACGTCAGCCTGCTCGGCCCCTGGATCGACATGATCGCGGCGCCCGTCGACGCGCCGACCCAGACCGCGCTCTGCCGGGTGGTCAACCGCCACCTCGCCCAGACGGTCGCCGGCCGCGAGGACTCGCACTTCCTCGCCGCGCTGCCCGACCTCGACGGCGGCGCGGCCGCCGACTGCCTCGCCGAGGCGGTCGAGCTGGGCGCCGTCGGCGGGATGCTCGCCGCCAACACCGGCGAGGGCACGCTCGCCCGCTCCGACCTCGACGCGCTCTGGGGCGCCGCCGAGCGGCTCGGCGCGCCGCTGGTGCTGCACCCCGGCAACTTCGCGCCGCCGCCGCGAATGGACCGCTTCTTCCTCGTCAACCTCGTCGGCAACCCGTTCGAGACGACGCTGGCGGTCGGCTCGCTGCTCGGCGCCGAGGTGCCCGACCGCTTCGGCGATCTGCGGATCGTGCTCGTCCACGGCGGCGGCTTCTTCCCGTACCAGTACGCGCGCATCGACGCCGGCTTCCGCCGCTGGCCGACGCTGCGCGACCGCGCCGGCGCGCCGCCGGCCGACCACCTGCGCTGGTTTCGCTACGACACCGTCCTCTTCGACGACGCGCCGACCCGCTACCTGCTCGACCTCGTCGGCGACGACCGCGTGATGGCGGGCAGCGACTGCCCGTTCGCGATGAGCGACCACCGCCCGTTCGCCGCACCAGAGGCCCTCGGGCTCGACGCGGCGGGCGCCGAGCGCGTGCTCGGCGCCAACGCGACCGAGCTGTTCCGCATCCCCGTTCCCGATTCCCCAAGGAGCTCATGACAATGGACATGAACGCCGTCAGCACCGACGCCGCGCCGCTCGTCGGCTTCTCTGGCAACACCAAGGCCCCGCTGTCGCAGGCGATGGTCGCCAACGGCTTCGTCTACTGCTCGGGCCAGGGCCCACTCGACCCCGAGACCCACACGATCGTCAGCGACGACTTCGAGGAGCAGACCCAGCTGACGCTGGAGAACATGCTCCGCGTCGTCGAGGCGGCCGGCTCCTCCAAGGACCGGATCGTCAAGTGCAACTGCTACGTCAAGGACATGGAGAACTTCCCGAAGTTCAACGCGATCTACCGCGCGTTCTTCGAGGAGTGCCCGCAGTTCCCGGCGCGCACGACCGTCCAGGCCTCGCCGCCGCGCGAGGGCGTGCTGGTCGAGGTCGAGTGCGTGGCGCTGGCCGGAGAGGCGAAGTGATCGAGCACCAGGAGATCGCCTACCTCGGCCACGTCGAGCTGGGCACCCCGAAGATCGAGGAGAGCCTCTGGTTCTTCAAGGAGCTGATGGGGATGAGCGAGGTCGCTCGCGACGGCGACTCGGTCTACCTGCGCGTCTGGGGCGAGCACGACCTCACGACGCTGAAGTTGACCGAGACGCCGGAGGCGGGCCTCCGTCACGTCGGCTGGCGGGCGATGAGCGACGCCGCGCTGGAGCGCCGCGCGAAGGCGATCGAGGCGACCGGACAGGGCATCGGCTGGATCGACGGCGACGTCGGCCACGGCCGCGCCTACCAGTTCCGGATGCCGGCGGGCCACCTGATGGAGGTCTACTGGGACCGCGAGCTCTACGCGGCGGAGCCGGGCGCGGAGCCCTACTACAAGAACATGGCGCAGAACATGCCGAGCCACGGCGCGGGGATCCGCAAGATCGACCACCTGCACGTCCTCACCGACGACGTGCCGGCCAACCGCGGCTTCCTCGCCGACCAGCTCGGCTTCAAGCTGCGCGAGAACATCGTGCTCGACGACGGCCGCGAGATCAGCTCCTGGAACAGCGTCACGCCGCTGGTCCACGACATCGCGGTCTCGCTCGACGCCGTCGTCGGCGCGCGCGGACGGCTGCACCACGTCGGCTGGCTCTGCGACAACCGCGAGGACGTCCTGCGCGCCGCCGACATCATGGCCGCCAACGGGATCTTCATCGAGACCGGCCCCGGCAAGCACAAGATCAGCCACCAGTACTTCATGTACGTCTACGAGCCGGGCGGCAACCGGATCGAGCTCGTCACCCAGGGCTACCTGATCTTCGAGCCCGACTGGAAGACGGTCACCTGGACCGAGGCCGACCGCCGCGACGGGCAGGCCTGGGGCCTGCGGATGCCCGAGAGCTTCCACGCCTACGGCACGCCGGAGGTCGACCTCGAGTCGGCCGAGCAGCGCGAGATCCCGATCGCGCGGCTGGGCTAGCCGCGACGTGCGCTTCCTCAGCCGATCCGCTCTCCAGCGGACCGGCTGAGGTTCGGCACGGCATCGGTGCGTAACCTCGGCCGGCCGCCTCAGGGTGAAGATCGGCCGAGGTTCAGGAGAGGAGGTCGCGGGGGATGCGGGCGTGGGCGCCCTTGACGCCGTTGACCAGCTGGGTGATGCCGATGTCGACGCAGATCGAGCAGAGGCGGTAGGCGTCGGAGGCGGCGATCCCGCGGGCGGCGGCGATGATGTCGACGGCCTCGGAGACGGCGGTCCGGGCGGCCTGGTCGAGGTCGCGGTCGAAGGCGAGCGGGATGACGTGGTCGGGCGTCAGGGCGCGCGGGAGGGTGATGCCGGCGCCGGGCTCGAGGGTGAGTCGCAGCCGGGCGTCGATCGTGGTCTCCAGCGCGGTCTGGTCGACCTCGCCGTCGCCCTGGAGGGCGTGGGCGTCGCCGGCGTAGAAGCCGGCGCCGTCGCGGAAGACGGGCAGGACGAGGGTGGTGCCCTCGACGAGGTCGCGCAGGTCGATGTTGCCGCCGAACGGGCCGGGCTCGAAGGTGGTCAGCGGACCGTCCTCGGCGGGCGCGACGCCGACGATGCCGAGGAACGGCGCCAGCTCGACCTCGAGCCCGGGGGCCAGCTCGGCGCGGCCGTCGGTCAGCGCGTAGTGGACCATCGACGGCTCCGGCAGCCGGTCGGCGAGCACGCCGGTGGCGATCGCGCCGGGGAGGATCAGGTTGTAGCCGTGCGGGCCGTGGCGCAGCTCGAGCATCTCGACGTGGAGGGCGTCGCCGGGCCGCGCGCCGGCGACCTCGACCGGTCCGGTGAGCGTGTGCGGGCCGAGCGCGCCCGCGCCCATGTGGGCGTCGCGCATCCGGACGAGGTCGGCGACGGTGGTGCCGTCGACGATCTCACCGCCCCAGAGGTGGCGGGTCTCGATCCGCAGCTCGTCGCCGGACTCGACGCTCAGCACGGACGGGGTGGCGGCGTCGATCACGCCGACGACGGTCGTCTCCGCGGTCGCGGGGAGGTCGTGGACGGTCGGCGCCGGCATCGCGCTGGATGTTAGCAATCGTTTGCAGTACACTCGCGCCATGGGTGACCTGTCAGCCGGCGCGGCGGGAGGGCAAGCGCCCGCCGCGGCGCCCCGAACGCTCTCGATCCTCGCTATCTGCGGCAGCCTCCGCCGCCGCTCCTTCAACGCCTCGCTGCTGGCCACCGCCATCGAGCTGGCCCCGGCCGAGCTGGAGTTCGACCGCTATGAGGGCCTGCGCGAGGTGCCGCCCTTCGACGACGACGTCCGCCAGGAGGGCCTCCCGCCACAGGTCGCCGACCTCGCCGGGCGGATCGACCGCGCCGATGGCGTCCTGATCGCCACCCCCGAGTACAACTTCGGCCTGCCGGGCGTGCTCAAGAACGCGCTCGACTGGGTCTCCTGCGCGGGTGAGAACCCCTACGCCAGCCCGCTGCGCCACAAGGCGGTCGGGATGATGGGCGCCTCCGCCGGGCTGATGGGCACCGTCCGCGCCCAGCAGGGCCTGCGCGCGCTCTGCCACTTCACCGACAGCCAGCCGATGCTGCGCCCGGAGGTCTTCGTGCAGAAGGCGTTCGAGCGCTTCGACGGGGATGGGCGGTTGACCGACGAGGCGACGGGCGCGCTGGTGGAGACGTTCATGGCGGCGTTCGGCGACTTCGTCGCGTGGCAGACCAGGGTCGGCCCGCCCCCGGCGGCTCCGGTGTCCTTCGTATCGGCGCCTGCGGCCAAGTGACCAGACATCCCGCAATCGTTTGCAGTAGCCTTATGAGCGTCCCACAGTCGGCACCCCAGCATCCCCGCCCGCCCGTACCAGCAACCCACTCCCCGAAAGGACCCTTCGGATGGCAGACATCGTGTTCGGCGCGGCGGTGAGCCACGCGCCCGGCTTGACAGGCTGGTTCGACAAGGCGGACGAGGAGAGCCAGCGCAACGTGCGCGAGGCCTACGAGGCGGTCGGCAGCGACATCCGCGACGCCAACCTCGACCTGCTGGTGATCGTCGCCAACGACCACCTCGCGAACTTCCCGGTCACCGACTACCCCGACTTCGTCTTCGGGATGCTCGACGAGCACTCCGGCCCCGACACCTGGTTCAAGCCGTGGCTGGCGGTCGAGGACTACTCGATGCCGGGCCGCCCCGACCTCGCCGAGGCGATCTACGGCCACCTCCAGGCGGGCGGCGCCAACGTCGTGCGCTGGGACGAGCCGCTGCGCTTCGACGACAACATCTCGGTGCCGGTCACGCTGACCGGCTTCAAGGACTTCGGCGTGCCGGTGCTGCCGGTGATCCAGAACTGCACCGTGCCGCCGGTGCCCGACGAGCGGGCGTCCTACCGGCTCGGCGAGCAGCTCGGCGACGCGCTGCGCGCGCTGCCCGACGGCCTGCGGATCGGCATGCTCGGCTCCGGCGGCCTCAGTCACGAGCCGGGCGGCAAGCGCTACCTGGCGATCGACGGCGACTTCGACCGCTGGTTCCTCGACCTGCTCGCCGAGGGCGATCACGAGAAGGTGCTGCGCGAGGCGACCTTCGAGCGGATGGAGGAGGCCGGCATCGGCGGCACCGCCGAGCTGCTCTCCTGGCTGGTCGCGATGGGGTCGATCGGCGAGCGGCCGTGCGAGGTCCTGACCTACGCCGAGGTGCCGGAGTGGCGCTGCGGCGTCGGCGCCGTCCGCTGGACGGTCTGACGGAGAGGGGATAGAGATGGCGATCGAGAACTTCAACCGCGAGCTGGCGACCCACGACTTCGTCCAGCAGATGAAATGGAACGTCGAGCTGCGCGAGCGGTTCGCCGAGGACCCCGGCTCGGTCCTCGACGACTTCGCGCTGCTGCCCGAGGAGCGCACGGCGATCGAGGAGCGCGACTTCAAGGCGCTCTACGACATCGGCGTGCACCCGTATCTGCTCTCGCAGCTGGCGCGGCTGCTCTTCGGGACCGTCGAGGGGGCGGGCAGCTCGGAGGCGTCGCTGGCGCTGGTCCGCTCGCTGCTGGGCGAGGACGCCCCGTCGTGAGCGACGCGCTGCGCATCGGCTGGGTCGGCGCCGGGCGGATGGGCTCGGCGCTCGTCGGCCACCTGCTCGCCGCCGGCCACGACGTCGCGGTCTACAACCGCACCCGCTCGAAGGCCGAGCCGCTCGCCGCGCTCGGTGCCGAGCTGGTCGACTCGCCGCGCGAGCTGGCCGACCGCGACATCGTCTTCACGATGGTGATGGGCCCCGGCGACGTCCACGAGGTCGTCGCCGGCGAGCGCGGCATCCTCTCCGGGTCGGCCCGCCCGAGGGTGATCGTCGACCACACCACCGCGTCGCCCGAGGGCGGCCAGGAGGTGCGCGACATCGCCGCCGCGGCCGGGGTCGACATGCTCGCCGCCCCGGTCAGCGGCAACCCGCGCGTCGCCGAGACCGGCGGCCTGACGATCTGCGTCTCCGGTCCCGAGCCCGCCTGGGAGCTGGCGCGGCCCTACATCGAGCGGCTCGGCCGCAGCGCGACCTACGTCGGCGAGGGCGAGCGCGCCCGGCTGGTGAAGATCTGCCACAACGTGATGCTCGGCGTGGTCTCCCAGTGCCTCGCCGAGATCGCGGTGCTGGCCGAGAAGGGCGGCGTCCGGCGCGCCGACCTGATGGCGTTCCTCAACGACAGCGTGATGGGCTCTGCCTTCACGCGCTACAAGACGCCCGCCTACGTCAACCTCGACTTCGCGGTCACCTTCACGCCGAAGCTGCTGCTCAAGGACCTCGACCTCGGGCTCGAGAGCGCCCACGACACCGATGTCCCGATGCCGCTGCTGGCGGCCACGCGCGAGCTGGTCCAACAGCTGGTCGGCTTCGGCTACGACGACGTCGACTTCGCCGCGCTGGTGGCGATGCAGGCCCGCGCCGCCGGCTACGACATCGCCTCCGAGGAGGCGCCGGTCGGCGACGGGCTCGGCGCGCTGGCGGAGGCCGCCCGATGAGCGCGACCGAGACCGTCGAGACGGTGGCGGGCGACTGGACTCCGACCGCCGACGACCTCGCCGAGGGCCTGCGCACGATGCTCGTGCTGCGCCGCTTCGAGGAGGAGATGCAGCGGCTGTTCCTGCGCGGCGAGATCCACGGCACCGTCCACCTCTACATCGGCCAAGAGGCCGTCTCCGCCGGGGTCTGCTCGGCGCTCGGGCAGGGCGACTGGGTCGCGGCGACCTACCGCGGCCACGGCGCCGCGCTCGCCCAGGGCACCGACCCCGAGGCGCTCGCCGCCGAGCTGCTCGGCCGGCGCACCGGCACCTGCGGCGGCCGCGCCGGCTCGATGAACATCGTCGACCTCGAGCGCGGCCTGGTCGGCTGCTTCGGGATCGTCGGCGGCAGCATCGCCGCCGCGACCGGGGCGGCGCTCGGCTGCCGCGGCACCGACCGCGTCGCCGTCGCCTTCTTCGGCGACGGCGCCACCAACCAGGCCTACTTCCACGAGTGCCTGAACTTCGCCAAGGTCTTCGACCTGCCGGTCCTCTTCGTCTGCGAGAACAACCTCTACGGCGAGTTCACGCCGCTGGAGCAGTCGACCGCCGGCGCCGACATCGTCGGCCGCGCGCGCGTCTTCGACATCCCGGCCGTCCGCGTCGACGGCAACCGCTGGGAGGTCGTCGCCGGCGCCGCCCGCGCCGCGGTCGCGCGGATGCGCGCGGGGGAGGGGCCGCAGTTCATCGAGGCGCTCACCTACCGCCACCTCGGCCACTCGAAGTCCGACGCCGGCAAGTACCGCCCGCCGGAGGAGGTCGAGGCGTGGCTGGCGCGCGACCCGATCGACCTGCTGCGCGCGACGCTCGGCGACGACGGCCGCGCCGACGCGATCGAGGCCGAGGTGACCGGCGAGCTGGAGGCCGCCGTGCAGCGGGCGCTGGAGGCGCCCTACCCCGACCCGGCGGTCGACCGAGCGACGGAGTACGCACCGTGAGCGACACCACCTTCCGCAAGGCGATCGGCGCCGCGCTCGCCGAGGAGCTCGAGCGCGACGAGCGGGTGCTGTTCTTCGGCGAGGACGTCGCCGCCGCCGGCGGCGTGTTCGCCGTGACGCCCGGCCTGCAGGAGCGCTTCGGCGCCGACCGCGTCTTCGACACGCCGATCTCCGAGCTGGCGCTGGCCGGCGCGGCGTTCGGCAGCGCCGTGGTCGGCAAGCGGCCGGTGTTCGAGGTCATGTTCGGCGACTTCCTGATCCTGGCGATGGACAGCCTCGTCAACCAGGCGGCGAAGTTCTGGTACATGTCCAACGAGCAGGCGCCGGTGCCGCTGACCGTCCGCTGCGCGGTCGGCGCCGGCGGCCGCTTCGGGGCGATCCACTCGCAGAACCCGACGCCCTGGCTGCTCGGCGTGCCCGGCATCAAGATCGCCGCGCCGTCGACCCCGGCCGACGCGCGCGGCCTGCTGAAGGCGGCGATCCGCGACGACAACCCGGTCGTCGTCTTCGAGCACAAGCGGCTCTACGCCATGTCCGGCCCCGCGGGCGACGGCGTCGTCGAGCTCGGCAAGGCCAACGTGGTGCGCCCGGGCGAGGACATCACGATCGTCTCCGCGATGAAGGGCGTCCACGACGCGCTCGCCGCCGCCGAGGCGCTCGCCGGCGACGGCATCGAGGCCGAGGTGATCGACCTGCGCACGCTGCGCCCCCTCGACCACGCCACGGTGCTCGACTCGGTCGCCAAGACCAACCGCGTCGTGATGCTCGAGGAGGGCCCCGAGCTGGGCGGCTGGGCGCGCGGGCTGCTCGGCCTGGTCGCCGAGCGTGGCCTCGAGGACATCGACGACGCCTGGGTGGTCGCCACCGGCGAGCTGCCCGTGCCCTACAGCCCGACGCTCGAGGACGACTTCCTGCCGAGCGCGCAGCGGCTCGCAGACGAGATCCGCGCGCGGGTCAAGGCCCCCGCTCGCACGTGACCGAACCGGAAGGAGCACCATGAGCGCCACCTTCGGCCTGCAGGCCGTCGACTGGGAGCAGCGCGCCGACATGGAGCGGCTGCGCGACGAGCGGCTCGCCCGCGCGCGCCAGATGCTGGAGGAGTCGGAGCTGGGCGCGCTGCTCTGCTTCGACATGAACAACATCCGCTACATCACCGCGACCCACATCGGGACGTGGGCGATGGACAAGCTGGCGCGCTTCTGCCTGCTGCCGCGCGGCGGCGAGCCGGTGGTCTGGGACTTCGGCTCGGCCGCCCGCCACCACGACCTCCACTGCCCGTGGCTGGAGGGCCGCAGCCCGGCCGGCATCTCGACGATGCGCGGGGCGATGCCGCCCGGTGCCGGCCGCGCCGACGACGTCGCCGCGAAGGTCCGCGCCGTGCTCGCCGAGCAGGGGCTGCTCGACGCGCCGGTCGGCGTCGACGTCGTCGAGCCGAGCGTGATGTTCGCCCTCCAGCGGGCCGGCCTCGAGGTCGCCGACGGCCAGCAGCTGATGCAGGACGCGCGCGTGATCAAGACGCGCGACGAGATCACGCTGCTCGACACCGCGGCGATGATGGTCGACGCCGCCTACGACGAGCTCTACCGCGCGCTGCGCCCCGGCATGCGCGAGAACGAGTGCGTCGGGCTGGTCAGCAAGGCGCTCTACGACATGGGCTCCGAGCATGTCGAGGGCGTCAACGCGATCTCCGGCGAGCGCGCCAACCCGCACCCGCACGTCTTCACCGACCGCGCGCTGCGTCCCGGCGACCCCGCCTACTTCGACATCCTCCACTCCTACCTCGGCTACCGCACCTGCTACTACCGGACCTTCGCGATCGCCAGCGCCTCGCGCGGCCTCGTCGACGCCTACAAGCGGTGCCGCTACTACCTCGACGCGGCGATCGACATCATCGAGCCGGGGGTGAGCACGGCCGACGTCGCGTCGGTCTGGCCGCGCGCGCAGGAGTTCGGCTTCCCCGACGAGGAGTCGGCGTTCGCGCTGCAGTTCGGCCACGGGCTCGGCCTCTCGATCTGGGAGAAGCCGATCATCTCGCGGCTGGTGTCGCTGGAGAACCCTGAGACGATCGAGGAGGGCATGGTGTTCGCGTTGGAGACCTTCTGGCCCGCCGCCGACGGCTGGCAGGCGGCCCGCATCGAGGAGGAGCTGGTGGTCACCGCCGACGGCTGCGAGGTGATCTCGCGCTTCCCGGCCGAGGACCTGATGGTCGCCGGCGCGCGCCACTTCCTGACCGCCGAGGGGCCGATGCCGACCACGCGCGAGAACGAGTCGCACCGCAACAGCCCGCGCGACGGCGACGGCGTGCTGATCGCCGCCGACGGGGTGGTCCGATGAGCGCCGCCGAGCTGCCCGCCGGCGGGCTGCGGATCGGCGGACGGACCGTCGACGCCGCCGACGGCGGCGCCTTCGCGGTCTTCGACCCGGCGTCCGAGCAGCCGATCGCCGAGGTCGCCAACGGCACCGTCGCCGACGCGCTCGCCGCCGCCGACGCCGCCGCCGCGGCCGCCTCCGACTGGGCCGGCCGCGCCCCGCGCGAGCGGTCGGAGATCCTGCGCGCCGCCTTCGAGCTGATGAGCGAGCGCAGCGCCAAGCTGGCCGAGCTGATCGTGCGCGAGAACGGCAAGCCGATCGCCGACGCCAACGGCGAGGTCGCCTACGCCGCCGAGTTCTTCCGCTGGTATGCCGAGGAGGCGGTCCGCAACCTCGGCAGCTTCGGGCTCAGCCCAGGCGGCGCGAACCGGATGCTGGTCGTCCATCAGCCGGTCGGGGTGTGCCTGCTGATCACGCCGTGGAACTTCCCGGCGGCGATGGCGACGCGCAAGATCGGCCCGGCGCTGGCGGCCGGCTGCACGGTCGTGCTCAAGCCGGCGTCCGAGACGCCGCTGACGGCGCTCGCGGTCGCCGACCTGCTCGCCGAGGCGGGCGTGCCCGACGGGGCGGTCAACGTCGTGCCGAGCCGCCGCTCGGGCGAGGTGGCCTCGGCGCTGCTCGCCCACGACGCGGTCCGCAAGCTGTCGTTCACCGGCTCGACCGAGGTCGGCCGGGTGCTGCTGGGCGAGGCCTCCACGCGGGTGGTCAACTCGTCGATGGAGCTGGGGGGCAACGCGCCGTTCCTGGTCTTCGCCGACGCCGACCTCGACGCGGCGGTCGACGGCGCGATGGTCGCCAAGATGCGCAACATCGGCGAGGCCTGCACGGCCGCCAACCGTTTCTACGTCGAGGCGCCGGTCGCCGAGGAGTTCGCGCGGCGGCTCGCCGAGCGGATGGGCGGGCTCGGCGTCGGGCCCGGCCTGGAGGGCGCGGCCGTCGGGCCTCTGGTCAACGCGGCCGCGGTCGAGTCGGTCGGCGAGCTGGTCGCCGATGCCACCGAGCGCGGCGCGCGCGTGCTGTGCGGCGGGCGGGCCGTCGACCGCCCCGGCCACTTCTACGAGCCGACGGTGCTCGCCGGCGTCCCGGCCGGCGCCCGCCTGCTCGCCGAGGAGATCTTCGGGCCGGTCGCGCCGATCGTCGCCTTCGACTCAGAGGACGAGGCGATCGCCGCCGCCAACGACACCGAGTACGGCCTGGTGAGCTACGTCTACTCGCGCGACCTCGACCGGGCACTGCGCGTCGGCGAGCGGCTAGAGGCCGGCATGATCGCCGTCAACCGCGGCCTGGTCTCCGATCCCGCCGCCCCGTTCGGTGGCGTCAAGCAGAGCGGCCTCGGGCGCGAGGGCGGCCACGAGGGCCTGCTCGACTACACCGAGTCCAAGTACTTCGCGATCCCCTAGCCGCGCAGCTGGGGCTCGATCGCGTCGCCCTGGCGCTGGATGAACCGGTCGAAGAGCGGCACGGCGAAGGAGTAGCGCCCCCAGCGGTTCTTGTAGATCAGTCCCATCTCGCCCATCGAGGAGAGCATCTGGTTGGCGTGGCTGTTGCTGAACGGCTTGGCGAGCAGATCCTTCGAGCTCTCGACGATCTCCTGGACCGTGAACTCTCCGTTCGAGGTCTCGAGGTGGGCGATCGCCCACAGGAGCTGTCGCTGGCGATCGGTGGCGCGCGCCCACCGGCCGGCAAAGAAGTCGGAGTCGAGCTTGCGCGTGATCGCGTCGAGCGGCACCGGCGAGACTCGGCCGTCGTCGTAGGTCTGGATGAAGGCGTCGTAGACCTCGCGGCAGATGAACTGGATGAAGTAGGGGTAGCCGCCCGACTCCGCGCAGATGGTCGCGACAGACTCGTCGCTGAAGCGGACCGGGCAGTAGGTCGACTCGATCGGCTTGAGGATCGCCTCCCTGCTGGCCTCCTCGTCGAGGCGGTCGAGAGCCACCACGCGGAACATGCGCTCAGCGAAGGTCCTGGCCTCTACGAGCTTGGGGAACAGGGTCGGCAGTCCGGTCAACGCAAGCATGAAGGGGATCCCCTTGCGTTGGATCGACTGGAAGACGTCGAGCAGCAGGCTGAGTGGGAACTCTCCAGCCGCCGGTGAGTCGACAAGGTTCTGCGCCTCGTCGTAGGCGAAGACCACTCCCTTCCTGGACTCACCGGCGGTCGCCTCGGCGACCAGCTCGAGGACCGCCTTGAGCTTGTCGGCGACCAACCCCGGCGTCTGGTCGTAGATCGCGACGAGCGTCTTGAAGTCGAGCATCACCGACTCGGGTCGACGTCCGAACCCGGTGGCCGCCTGCTCGCCGACCGCGACCGAGGAGCTGACGACCGAGAGGTCGGCGAGCAGGCGGGTGGCGAGCGCGTGCTCGCTGACGCTCACCGACTCGGAGAGGTCCGCGCCGACCCAGTGCCACCCGTGGCCGATCGCCAGCGGCTTGAAGGTGTCGAGCAGCACGGTCTTCCCGACGCCGCGCAGCCCGGTCAGGACGAGGTTCTCGAGGATCGTCGTCTGGCCGAGCAGGCGCTCGAACTCGCGCTTCTCCGCGTCGCGCCCCGCGAGGTGGGGCGGAGCGTGGCCTGCTCCGGGGCGGAACGGGTTCTCGAAGGGCGCCGGGCGATCTGGAGTCACTATTACCCTCTCAACTAAACTTAGCGTGCCCCATTAGGATAGCGAATATGCAAGCGGAAGAATGATCCGCCCTAAGTTTAGATATCGCCCTAACTCTGTCTAAACATGCCGGCCGCGGCCGCGCCGGATCAGTCCTCCGGCGCGACCATGAACGCCGAGTGGGTGCCGAACAGGCGGCGCTGGTAGACCAGCGGCGGCTCGCTCTGGGCGTGGGCGCCGACGACGTCGGCGAGGACGATCGAGTGGTCGCCGCCGGGCACGATCTCGGCGACCTCGCAGGCCAGCCAGCCGCCGACGCCGTCGATCCGCGGCAGGTCGCGGTCGCGCTCCCAGTCGACGCCGGCGAACTTCTCGGCGCCCTTGCGGGCGAAGGTCAGCGCCAGCTCCTCCTGGCCGTGGGAGAGGACGTTGACGCCGATCCGGCGGGTGCGCTGCACGATCGCCAGCAGGTCGGAGTCGCGGTCGAGCGCGACGGTGACCATCGGCGGGCGCAGCGACAGCGAGCCGAACGCGCTCACCGTCGTGCCGTGCGGCCTGTCACCGTCGAGTGTCGTCACGACGGTGACAGGCGTGCACACCGACGCCATGACCTCCCGGAAGTCGGCCTCGTCGAGCGGGCCGGGGGCGGTCGCGGCCATCGCGCCTAGGCGGGGCGGTCGGCGGTCGGCAGGACCGCCGACTGCCGGTTGTCGGCCGGCAGGACCGCCGGCGTGGTCGGGGCGTCGGGCTCGCGCAGGTGGTTGGCGCCGTCGGCGAAGGAGGCGCCGTTCCAGTAGCGCGTGCCGGTCACCAGCAGCTCGTCGGCCGGGAACCGGGTGAGGATCCGCGGACCGTCGGCGGTCACGTGGATCTCCTCCTCGATGCGGGCGGCCGAGACGCCGTCGGAGGCGGGCCAGTAGGTCTCGATCGCGAAGACCATGCCCTCCTCGATCTCGATCGGGTGCTCGAGCGAGTGGTAGCGGCTCATCAGCGGCCGCTCCCAGTTGCCCAGGCCGATGCCGTGGACGTACTGCAGGCCGAAGGCCTCCTCCTCGGAGCCGAAGCCGAACTCCTCGGCCTTGGGGAACTTCTCGACCACGTCGGCCGAGGTCGCGCCCGGCTTGATCTCGGCGATCGCGGCGTCGAGGTAGTAGCGGGCGCGGTGGTAGGCGTCGCGCTGGGACTCGGTCGAGCCGCCGACGTTGAGCGTCCGGTAGTAGCAGGTCCGGTAGCCCATGAACGCGTGGATGATGTCGTAGTAGGCCATGTCCCCGGGCCGCAGGATGCGGTCGGAGAAGACGTGCGGATGCGGGCTGCAGCGCTCGCCGGAGATCGCGTTGATCGCCTCGATCTCCTCGGAGCCCAGCTCGATCAGCAGCTTGCTCACCAGCGCGACGATGTCGCTCTCGCGCACGCCGGGGCGCATCGCGCGGTAGAGCTCGTCGTAGGCCGCGTCGACCATCGCCGCGGCGGTCTCGAGCAGCACGACCTCGTCGGGCGACTTGATCATCCGGGCGCGCTGCATCGTGGTCTGGCCGTCGGCGATCTCCAGGCCCTCGGCCTCGAGCGCCTTGATCGTCGGGATCTCGCCGACGTCGATGCCGACCGGGTCGTTCTCGAGGCCGCGCTCGCGCAGCAGGTCGGCGATCCGCTTGGCGTTCGCGCGCTCGACGCCGACGTTCTCGTCGATCGAGCCGCGCCAGCTCGACAGGCCGGGCCGCCAGCTTCCCTCGGGCAGCCACGGGTTGTGCATCTGGTGCTGGCGGGCGGCCGAGCCGATGTCCCAGAGGATCGGATCCTCGTCGCGGGTGATCAGCACGCGCCGGAAGAACTTGTCGCGTGCCCAGTTGCCGATGTGCGCCGCCGTGGTGTAGCGGATGTTGTTCATGTCGAACAGCAGCAGCGCGCCGAGGTCGGACTGCTCGAGCTGCTCCTTCGCGCGCGCCAGGCGGTACTCGCGCAGGCGCTGGAAGTCGACGCGGCTCTCCCAGTCGACGCCCATGACCGCGCCGGGGGAGGCGATCGGGGTGCTTGGGAAGTAGGGGGTGCTCATCTCGTTTCTCTCTCCCTGATTGAGGTGGAAGCTCTAGACCGGCGCGTAGGTGCCCTCGTCGGCGACGACGCCGGCGACGGCCGGCATCTCGTCGTCGCGTCCGAGCGCCGCCCAGGCCTGCTCGACGATCCGCTCGACCGAGAGGCCGTAGCGGCCGAACAGGAAGGGCCGGCTGCCGGACTCGGCGAAGCGGTCCTCGATGCCGACGCGCCGCAGCGGGGCGGCTGCGCCGGCCTCGGCGAGCGCCTCGGCGACGGCCGAGCCGAGCCCGCCGACGATCGAGTGGTTCTCGGCGGTGACCACCGCTCGGGCGCCGGCGCAGGCGCCGACCACGGTCGCGGCGTCCAGCGGCTTGATCACCGGGACGTTGACCACCGCGACGTCGATGCCGTGCTCGCGCAGCGCGCGGGCCGCCGCCAGCGCGGCGGCGAGCATCATGCCCGAGGCGACGATCGTCAGCTCGGCGCCGTCGACCAGCACCTGGGCGCGGTCGAGCGACAGCTCGTGGTCGTCCTCGAAGATCACCGGGATCTCGCCGCGCTTGAGGCGCATGTAGACGGGGCCGTCGTGGTCGGCGATCGCGCGAACCGCCTGGCGGGTCTCGGTCGCGTCGGCGACGTCGACGACGGTCATGTTTGGCAGCGCGCGCATCAGCGCGACGTCCTCGATCGCCTGGTGGCTCGGGCCGCCGGGGCTGGACAGGCCAGGCATGAAGCCGATCACCTTGACGTTGAGGTTCGGGTAGGCGACCGCCATCGCGATCTGGTCGAAGCAGCGGCGGGTGGCGAAGACGCCGAAGGTGTTGAAGAAGACCGTGTGGCCGGCGCGGGCCAGGCCGCCGGCGATGCCGATCGCGTTGGCCTCGGCCATCCCGATGTTGAAGAAGCGCTCGGGGATGGTGTCGCGGAAGAGGTCGGTCTCGGTCTGGCGGGTCAGGTCGGCGCCGAGGCAGACGACCTCCTCACGCTCGTTGGCGAGGTCGACGAGCGCCTGCCCGTAGGGCTTGAGGGCGATTTCGTAGGGGGGTTCAAGCATGGCTAGCGGTCCTTCCGATCCCTTCCAGCTCTGCCCGGATCGCCGCCTCGAGCTCGTCGTCGAGCTTGAGGAAGTGCCCGTCCGCGGTCGCGGGGATCGAGCGCAGGCGTCCGAGGATGTCGGTGCGGGCGACGACGACCGACGGGCGGTCGTCGTCGCGGGCGGCGGCGAAGGCGCGACGCAACGCGCCGATGTCGTGGCCGTCGACTTCCTCGACGTGCCAGCCGAAGGCCTCCCACTTCGCGGCGATCGGCTCGATCGTCGTGACGTCGGTGATCGGGCCGTCGACCTGGGAGCCGTTGGCGTCGAGCGCGACGACGAGGTCGCCGAGGCGGTGGTGGCCGGCGAACATCGCGGCCTCCCAGACCTGGCCCTCCTCCAGCTCGCCGTCGCTGAGGAAGGCGAAGGCGCGCCGGCCGTCGTCGGCGAGGCGGGCGGCGAGCGCGTAGCCGATCGCCCCGGAGAGGCCCTGGCCGAGCGAGCCGCAGGTCAGGTCGACGCCGGGGGTGCGCTCGGTGCTGATCGCCTCCAGCAGCGCGCCGTCGCGGCCGTAGCCGGCGAGCTGGTGGCGGTCGAGCAGGCCCATCGCGGCGGCCGCGGCGTAGTAGACGACCGCGTAGTGGCCGGGCGAGAGCACGAACCGGTCACGCCCGTGGTCGATCTCCTCGCCGAAGAGGACGGCGAACGTCTCGCCGGCCGAGAGGGCCTGGCCGAGGTAGCCGAACCCCTGGATCGACACCATCGCGAGCGACTCGAGCTTGATCTGGACGGCGAGCGCCGCGAGCTCGGCGGAGCTGGGCGCCTCGGGCAGTGTTGAGTTTTCCCCGGGAGACATTTCTACAAACGATTGCAGAATGTGGGGCTGCGTGTCAACTCGCGCGGGGGGCCTGGGGCGTGGCTGCCCGCGGGTCCTGGCTCCGGTGGTCGACGTCTCGTGCTCGGCACGCGGCCCGCGCTCTCCCGATCAGCGTGGGGTGGTCTTCCGCGGGCGGGGTCGCGGGAGGAGCTCCACCGCGTTGCCTGCGCGCGAAAGTCGCCACCGTCACCACCCGCGGAGGCCAACGCTGGCGGTTTCGGGGCTGGTGGGTCCGGCGTGTCCCGGCTCAACCGAGGCCTATGCGCGGCGTCAGCGTTGCTTCGGCGGAGCGGCGGTCGAGGCGCGGACCACGAGGGTGGTCTCGAGCTCGACGCGGGGTGCGCCGGAGCTCTCGCCGGAGAGGCGGCGCAGGAGCATCGCGGCGGCGCTGGCGCCCATTTCGTACTGGTCGAAGTGGACGCTGGTCAGCGGCGGATCGAAGCGGTCGGTGAAGGGCATGTCGTTGAAGCCGATCACCGACACGTCGTCGGGGCAGCTGCGGCCGGCCTCGGCGACGGCGTCGTAGCAGCCGAGCGCGATCAGGTCGTTGGCGGTGACGATCGCGGTCAGGTCCGGGGCGCGGGCCAGCAGCTCACGTCCGGCGCGCGCGCCCTCGCCGACCGAGACCGACTGCGTCTGCTCGATCCGCTCCGCCACGACCTCGAGCCCGGCCGCGCGCATTCCACGCCGGAAGGCGTCGAGGCGGGCGCGGCCGGTGCTCACGCGCAGCGGCGCGCCGGCGTAGGCGATCCGCTCGTGGCCCAGCTCGGCCAGGTGACGGATCGCTGCGAGCATGCCGCCGGCGGCGTCGGCGGTGACCGACGGGATCGCCTTGCTGGTCGACCGGCGGTTGATCTGCACCACCGCGACGCCCTCGGCGAGCAGCTCCTCGAGGGTCGGGTCGCGCAGCTGGGCGGTCGCCACGATCAGGCCGTCGACGCCGCGCTGGCGGAGCCGGGAAAGGCGCGCGTCGACGCGGTCGACGCGGCCGTCGGTGTAGGCGATCAGCGAGGTGTAGTCCGCCCGGTCGAGGGTGTCCTCGATGCCGCGCACGATGCTCGGGAAGAGAGGGTTCATGATGTCGGGGATCAGCACCCCGACGGTCAGCGAGCGCTGCGTGCGCAGGCTGCGGGCGATCGTGTTGGTCTGGTAGTTGAGCTCCCGTGCGGCGGCGAGCACCCGGGCCAGGGTCTCGCTGTTGAGCATCCCCTGGGTCTCGGGGTTGAGCGCGCGCGAAACAGTCGCCGGGTGCACGCCGGCATGCTCGGCGACCTCCCGCAAGGTCACCTTGGGCATCAGGCCCGAAATCGCCATCGGCCGATTATCCCATCTTGTCCAGACCGCTCCAATCGTTTGCCGGGGCCGCAGTGGTCACGAGCCCGGCCAGTCGAAGCTGTCGGCGACGTGGGTCGGACGCCCGCCGACGACCGTCAGCTCCGAGCGGATCGCCGGTATCTCGCTCTCCTCGACGGCGAAGTAGTCGCGGTCGAGCACCGCGAGGTCGGCGAGCTGGCCGGGGGCGAGCCGTCCACGGCGGGCGCCCTCGCCGGACAGCCCGGCGCTGCCCTGGGTGTAGAGCGCCAACGCCAGCGCGCGGTCGAGCCGGTGGTCGGCGACACGGCGTGGGCCGCCCTCGAGCGCCCGGCCGGTGACGAACCACCACAGCGACCGCCACGGGTTGATCGGCGTCACGCGCGTGCCGTCGGTGCCGGCGCCGATCGCAAAGCCGGCGTCGAGGAAGGCGCGCAGTGGCGGCGACTGCTCGACCCGCCCGGCGCCCCAGGCCCGCGCCGTGTCGGCGGCGCGCAGCATCAGCCGGTTCTGGACCGCCAGCCCGAGACCGAGCCGGCGCGCCCGCTCGAGGCTGGCGGGGCTCATGTCCTCGACGTGGGCGAGCGTGAAGCCCAGCGGCCCGACGCGGCTCTCGGCGTCGACGGCCTCCCAGGCGTCGAGCACCGCGGCGATCGAGCTGTCGAGGATCGTGTGGACGTGCATCGGCCAGCCGCGCTGGGCGACCAGGCGGCTGACGGCGAGCAGCCGGTCGCGGCTGTCGCGGTCGAAGTCGACCGGGCTGAGGCCCTCCATGTCGTGGCAGCCGCTGACGACCAGCTCGCCGATGCCGGTCACCCGCAGGCGGTCGTCGCCGAAGTCGCGCGGCAGCACGCGCGTCAGCTCGTCGATCTCGGCCAGCTCCTCGCCCTGGCGAGTCGCACAGAGGAACAGTCGCAGCCGCATGTCCAGCTCGTCGGCGCGCCAGAGGTCGAACAGCGGGCCGTACTGGTCGAAGCCGAAGCCGAAGCCGCCGGGGTCGATCGCGCCGGTGATGCCGTAGCCGGCGAGATGGTCGACGAAGGCGCGCAGAGAGCGGCGCTGCTCGTCGCCGGAGGCGGCGCCCATGAAGCCGGCGACCCAGCGGAAGGCGGCCAGGCCGCGCAGCCGTCCGGTCGGGCGCCCGTCGCCGTCGCGCTCGACCTCGACGCCGTCGGGCGCGGCGCCGTCGAGCAGCCCGCAGGCGTGCAGCGCGGCGCTGTTGAGGACCGCGTCGTCGTAGAGGCGCTGGACGAAGCAGGGGTGGTCGGGGGCGGCGCGGTCGAGGTCGGCCCGCTCGGGCGCGCGGCCCTCGGCGAACTGCCCGGGATGCCAGCCGCCGACGACGGCGATCCACTCTCCGGCCGGCGCCGCCGCCGCCCGCTGGGAGATCAGCGCCAGGCCCTCGGCGAGCGAGCTGATCTCGCCCCACTCCAGCTCGCGCTCCCAGGTCATCCCGCCGCGCAGGACGTGGGCGTGGGAGTCGATCAGGCCGGGGATCACCCGGCGGCCGCGGAGGTCGACCGCGGTGGTTGCCGGGCCCGCCGTCGCGGCGAGCTCGGCGTCGGGCGCGACCGCCTGGACCTTCCCGCCGCGGATCGCCACCGAGGTGGGGCGGGGGTCGGTGGGATCGACCAGGCCGTTGGTCAGGAGCAGGTCGGCTTCGGGATGGGTGCTCGTCACGGGACTCCTGAGCTCCTTCTTCTTGCAATCGTTCGCAGAGATGTGCAAACTACGCCACCACACCCAACTCTGCCAAAGGACGTGGCGGATCCGACCGCCGCCAGGAATCGAGGGAACAGAAATCGTGGAAAGCACTACCCGCGCTCACCGGATCGGCTGGATCGGCGTGGGCAACATGGGCCGTCCGCTGGTCACGCGCCTCCTCGAGGCCGGCAGCGACGTGACGGTCTACAACCGGACGCGGGCGAAGGCCGAGCCGCTGGCCGAGCTGGGCGCGACGGTCGTCGACACGCCCGCCGAGCTGGCCGGGACCGACATCGTCTTCACCGTCGTATCCGGTCCCGACGACTTCAAGTCGGTCGTCTTGGGGGAGGCCGGCCTGCTCGCCGGCGAGGGTGCGCCCGAGCTGCTGGTCGACTGCTCCACGATCTCGCTCGCCGCCTCCGAGGAGGTCCGCCAGGCGGCCGCCGCGCAGGGCACCACGCTGCTCGCCGCGCCGATCAGCGGCAACGGCGAGGTCGTCGCCTCGGGCGCCGCGCTGTTTGCCGTCTCGGGCACCGAGGACGCCTACGCGACCGTCCAGCCCTACCTCGAGATGATGGGGCGGGGCTCGCACTTCGTCGGTGGGGGCGACGCGGCGCGGATCGTCAAGATCGCCCACAACCTCGTGCTCGGCGCGGTCAACCAGTCGCTGGTCGAGACCTGCCTGATGGCCGAGGCCGCCGGTGTCGACCGGGCGGGCTATCTCGAGTTCCTCAACGACAGCGCGCTCGGCTCTCGCTTCACCGCCTACAAGACGCCTGCGCTGGTCGATCTCGACTGGACGCCGACGTTCAACTGCAAGATGCTCCGCAAGGATCTCGACCTGGGCCTCGAGATCGCGGAGGAGACCGGCGCCAGGCTGCCGGTCACCGCGCTCGCTCGCGAGCTGCTCCAGGCGGCGATCGACGCCGGTCGCGACGAGGAGGACTTCGCGGTGCTGCTGGAGGTCCAGGCGGAGGAGTCCGGAGTGGCCTTGAGCCCCGGTGGGACGAAGCTGGTGGGAGACCGGTGACCTCGAGGCGCGGAGAGCCCGTCGCGGTCTGCTTGACAGCCTCCGGGCGCCCCTCCTACACTGCAAACGATTGCGGCAACCCCTCCCTGCGATGATCGGCCAGCCTTGCTGAACCGCGACCCCACCACCTCGACCGTTGTCGGCGGCGCGAACGAGCCCCTAGCCGTACGCGGCATCGCCAAGGCGTTCGGCACCACCCAGGCCGTCCGTGACGCCACCCTGGAGGTGCGCTCCGGTGAGGTCCACTGCCTGGTCGGCGAGAACGGCTCAGGCAAGAGCACCCTGGTGAAGATCCTCGCGGGCGTCCACCGCCCGGACGCCGGCGAGATCGAGATCGCCGGCGAGTCGCTGCGGACGCTCTCGTCGCCACGCGCGGCGATGCGCGCTGGGATCTCAACCGTCTTCCAAGAGGTACTCGTCGTTGAGCCCCGGACGGTCTTCGAGAACGTCTGGCTTGGCGCTGACGGCACGATCCGGCGTACCGGCTCCACCGGGGCGCGCCGCGAGCGCACCGAGGAGATTCTCACCGAGCTGCTCGAGACGCCGCCCGACCTCGACACGCCGGTCGAGCGCCTGTCGCTCAGCGTCCGTCAGGCCTGTTGCCTGGCGCGCGGCCTGGTGCGCGACCCGCGCGTGCTGGTCCTCGACGAGGCAACCTCGGCGCTCGACGTCGAGACCCGCGATCGTCTGTTCGCGCTGCTGCGGCGCCGCGCTGAGAGCGGCAGCGCGGTCATCTTCATCTCCCACCGGATGGACGAGATCGCCGAGATCGGCGACCGCTGCACCGTCATGCGCTCCGGGGAGACCGTCGCGACCTTGGAACGCGACGAGGCGAACGCCGACGAGCTGGTTCGGCTGATGACGGGAGCGGACCATCTCGTGGAGCCAGCCGCGCGCGAAAGCGTGCACCGTGCGGCGACCGGCGATGTCGTGCTACGTGCCGAGGGCGTTGCGCTCGAGCCCGGCGGGGACAGGTTCGACTTCGAGCTTCGGGCCGGCGAGCTCGTCGGACTCGCGGGGCTGGAGGGGCACGGCCAGGACACCTTCATCAAGATCCTGTGGGGCCAGGCGCCCGCGTCCGGTCGGGTGGCGCGCGTCACCGACGACGGCGCGGTCACGATCGACTCTTCGGCGACCGCCTCCGCCCAGAGCATTGGCTATGTGCCGCGTGAGCGCCGGGCCGAGTCGCTGCTGGAGAGCAAGTCGATCCGTGAGAACTTCGGCCTGGTGACGATGGACCAGGACGTTCGTGGCGGTCTGCTGAGCAGGCGGCGGACCCGCTCCCGCCTAGCCGAGTACGTCCAGAGCCTGTCGATCAAGCTCGGCAGCCCGGAGCACCTCATCACCACACTCTCGGGTGGCAACCAGCAGAAGGTCGTGATGGCCCGCTGGCTGGCCACCTCGCCGCGGGTACTGCTCCTCAACGATCCGACGCGAGGTATCGACATCGGCGCCAAGCGCGAGCTCTACGCCCTGCTCGGCGCGCTCGTCTCTGGTGGCGTCGCCGTTGTGATGCTCTCGACCGAGGTCGACGAGCACGTAGAGCTGATGGACCGGGTGCTGGTCTTCCGCGAGCACGAGCTGTCGACCGAGTTGGGCAGCACAGCGTTGAACGCCACGGACCTCACGGCCGCGTTCTTCGCACAGAAGAAGGAGGAGCGCGGTGAGCGCTAGCGCGATCGGTCGTCTCCGCGGTCAGCCGTGGCTCTTCGCCGGCGGTCTCTCGCTCGCGCTCCTGCTGGTGAACATCATCGCCGACCCCAACTTCGCCGAGCCGGGAAACTGGCCCCAGCACCTGGCCACGCTCGCGCCGCTCGCGCTGGTCGCGGTGGCCACGACGCCGGCGGCCGTCTCGGGCAACGGTGGCCTCGACCTCTCCATCGGGCCGCTCGCGGTGATGTGCAACGTGCTCCTGGTCCACTGGATGCTGCCTGAGGGGCTTGGCTCGTTTTGGGTCAGCGCCCCGCTGCTGCTCGCGATCGGCGCGTCGGTGGGAATCCTCAACGGCTTTCTCTCGACGGTGCTCCGCTACGTGCCGGTGATCGCGACGCTGTGCGTCGCCTTCGTGATCATGGGCATCAACGAGAAGGTGGGCGCCGAGTCGATCGCCGCCGAGCCGAACTGGACATCGGACCTCGGCGAATCGATCGGCCCGATTCCCGGCGGGCTGATCGTGCTGACGGTACCGGCGCTGATCTGGCTGGCGCTCCGGGCCACCGCCTACCACCGCAATCTGTACGCAACGGGCGGCAACGACGTCACCGCGTTCTCCTCCGGGGTCAACGTGACCGCCACGCGGATGGTCGCCTACGGGCTCGGGGGCATGTTCGCCGCGATCGCCGGCATTGCGCTCACCGCGTTGGTGCAGTCCAGCCAGGCGTCGCAGACGAACTTCTACATTCTCGTCGGCCTGACGGCGATCGCGCTGGGCGGCACCTCGCTCGGCGGTGGCCGTGGCGGGCTCGCGGGCGCATACATCGGTGCCGCGGTTCTCTTCCTCATCCAGTCGCTGGTCACGACGGTCGGGGTCCGGCCCGAGTGGATCAACGTCGTCTACGGACTGATGCTCGTGGTCGGCGTGGTCGTCGGAGCGCGGGCAGGTCACATCTCGCTCCGCGCGTTCGTCCCTCGCAAGGCGGAAGGAACCGCATGAGCCAAGCATTCGCTGCCGCGGCCCGTATGCAGCGCAACTGGCCGCTGCTCCAGCTCGCCGCGCTGATCGCCCTGTTCGCATTCGGGGTGGCGACGATCGAGGGCTTCACCCAGGCCTACAGCATCCGCTCGATGCTGATCCTCGCGTCACTGCTGGCGCTCGCCGCGCTCGGGCAGACGCTCTGCTTCCTGATCGGCTCACTCGACTTGTCGATCCCGGGCATGATCGTCCTGGGGGCCACTCTGATCGCCGAGCTGTGCGGCGTGCACGGCTGGTCGCTGCTGCCGGCGCTCGCAGTGATCGTCGTCATCTCCTCGGCCATGGGGGCCTTCACCGGCTGGGTATGCGACCGCTTCCAGGTTCCGTCGATCGTCGTGAGCCTCGGCGTCGGGACGATCGCGCTCGGCGCCGGAACCGTTTGGACGGGCGCCAACCTGACCGGGACCCCGCCACAGGCGATCCGTGACATCTCGGCGGGCACCTCGACGACGTTCGGGATCGCGATGCCGCCGATCATCTTCATCTTCCTCGCGGTGACGATCCTCGTGGCGGTCTTCCTCCACTACACCGCCCCCGGCCGGCGCCTGTACGCGACCGGGGCCAATCCACGGGCCGCCAAGCTCGCGTTGATCCGGACGCGGCGCGTCTGGGTCGGCGTGTTCGCATTCAGCGCGCTGATGTCCGCGCTGGTCGGCGTACTGCTGGCGGGCTTCTCGGGCACCGACCCGAGTATCGGCCAGCCCTACCTCTTCCAGGGCCTGACCGCTGTGATCATCGGCGGCACCGCATGGGCGGGCGCGCGCGGAGACTTCACCCACACCGTGCTCGGCGCGCTGATCTTCACGGTGCTCACGACGATCCTGGTCGGGCGGGGTTACGACGGTGCCGACCAGCACATCGTCTACGGCGTCCTGATCCTGATCGTGGTCGCGGCCTACGGTCGTGATCGCAGGCTCCGCGACCGCGTCTAGCGTCCCAGACCCGCGCCCGGATCCTCCGGGACCTCAGGTTCGCCACGCGCCGCCCGAGCGCGGCGCGTGGCGAGTTGGGGGCCTGCCGCTACAGGCCGAGCTTGGTGCGGGCGGTCTCGGAGAGCACGCGCTCGTCGACGCCGGGGATCTTCTTGATAGCGGCGATCCAGTCCGCCGGACGGACGCGCGGGTCGTCGGTCCCTAGGACGATCTGCTCGATCCCAACGAGGTTCGCGACCAGCGCGAACGGCTCGGGCGCGTCGCTGAGCGAGGTGTCGTAGTAGATCTTGCGCAGCTCGTCGAGCGGGTCGCCCTCGACCTCGAAGCTCAGCCGGCCCGCCTTGATGTGGACTTCGGACATCTCCTCGAACCGCCGCCACAGGTAGGGCAGGGTGCCGCCGAGCGGAGCGACGACGAACCGGATGCCCGGATGACGCTGGGTCAGTCCGGAGAGGACGATCCTGGCCGTCGCGATCGTCGCCTCGTGCGGGCCACCGAACTTCGGCCCCATCATGTAGGCGTCCATGCCGGTCGTCGCGACGTCCGGTGTGCCGACGGGGTGGAGGAAGACGGTTGTCTCGCGCCGGTCGAGCTCGGACCACAGCGGCTCGAACTCGGGGTCGTCCAGCGTCCGGCCGACGGCCGTCGTGCCGAGCCCGATCCCGGCGAAGCCCAGGTCGTCGAGACAGCGCGCCACCTCGGCGATCGCCGCATCGACATGCGGGAGCGGCACTGCGCCGAACGCGGTCAGCCGGTCGTGGTCCGCGAAGGCCTCGGCGTAGACGTCGTTGGCGATCCGGGCCACCTCTGCGGAGGCGTCGGCGTCGGCGAAGTAGGGCTGGTTGTGGCCGAGGCCGACCACCTGGCGCTCGACGCCGGCCTCCTCGAGTCCCGCGACGCGGGCGGAGAGGTCGGCGGGATGCTCCGGCCAGGCCTTGCGGCCTCCCAGTCGCTCGAACGCCTCCGTGAAGGCGGGTGGAAAGTAGTGCGCGTGAACGTCGATCATGTTCCGGTATCCCCTCTGCTGCCAGTGGTGCAAACGATTGTAGCTTCAGTCGCCGGACGCTGGGAGGCCGGGCGAGCGGGGCCGGGCGCCGACGCGCAACTCGTTGCGGACGCTTGCGTAGAGCCCCGCCGCGGCGACCGCCATCGCCGCGCACGCGATCCATGTCGCGGTGTATGAGAACTGTGCCGCCAGTACGCCGGCGATGAGCGGCCCGATGCAGGCTCCGAGAAAGATTCCGGTCATCGTGAGGCTGATCGCCTCGGCCGGTGCCTCGCGCTGATACTCGACCACCGCGAGCATCACCAGCCCGCCCCAGCCCCAGCCGAGGCCGCCGACGATCGCGCCGGCGACGATCGCGCCGGGTGTGCCGAGGATCAGCACCAGATAGCCGACGGTAGCGGCGGCGAGCAGGGCGATCACCGCGTTCATCCGGTCGCCTTCGCCACGTCTGTCGGCGCGATGGCCGAGCAGGACGCGCGTCGCCGCCGACAGGAGGCTGACCGCGGCGAGCAGCGCTCCCGCGGTGCCGACCGAGATCCCGTTGTCGACGGCATATACGACGAGGAACGAGCTGAGTCCGAAGGCGGCGGCGTTGCCGAGCGTGTTGGCGAGCGCGGCGACCCGCACGGGGCGGAGGCTGGGGCCGGGCCGCTCACGCCGGCGCCCGCGGTCGGCGCGGGCGCGGCGGACCGGCATCGATCCGTCGAGCTGGCGGCGGACCGCGTAGGCGCTGCCGACCATCAGGGCGCTCGCCATCGCAAAGATCGCCCGCCAGCCCAACGGACCGGCGAGCAGCGGAAGCGCGAGGCCGGCGGCGAGCGAGCCGAGCGGCGCGCCCGCCTGCTGGGCGCCGATCGTCACCCCGCGCCGGCCGGGGGCGACGTGCGAGCTGGCGAGGAGGCCGGCGACCGGCGTCGCGGCGGCACGCCCGACGCCGACGACCGCCAGGGCCACGGTGACGGCGACGGCCGAGCCGGCGAGTGCGCCGAGGGCCAGGGAGGCAGCCGCGGCCAGCCCGACGCCGCCAGTGAGCATCGCCACGGCGCCGAACTCGTCGGTCCACCGGCCGCCTCTGGTCGAGACCAGGGCGCCCACCCCGTTGAATAGTGCGATCGCCAGGCCGATCTCCGCCGGGCCAAATTCAAACGATTGCGAGATGGACGGCGCGAGAGCGGCGACCAGGAACCCGGGCATCGTCGTTCCAGCCACCAGAAGGGTGCTCGCGACCAGCGCGCCGATCCAGCGGTCGGGTACGTGCGGGCCGTCCATACGGGCGGCCACGTTACGCCGTCGCCGGCCCATGCGACTGCGCGAGCGGTCGTTGCGGGCACGGCGCGGGCCCCCGCGGCGCGCCGCTACGGTTCGGGGCGTGCAGGCGGCGAGGGCACCCCGTTTCCCCCGGATCGCGGTGCTCTGGGCGTTCGCCCGGCCGCACCGCGCGGCGCTCGCCGGCGGGCTCGCGTTGGCGATCCTCGGCTCGGCGGCTGGGCTCGCCAGCCCGCTGATCACCAAGTGGATCCTCGACTCGCTCGCGGCCTCCGAGCCGCTGCTCGAGCCGGTGCTCGTGCTCGCCGCCCTGACGGTGGCGGGCGCGGTCGTCTGGTTCTTCCAGTGGACCCTGCTCGGCACGGTCGGCGAGCGGATCGTCCTCGACGCCCGCGAGTCGATGGTCAGCCGCTACCTGCGCGCCCGCGTCGGCGCGATCGTCGCGCGGCCGGCGGGCGAGCTGGTCACGCGCGTGACCTCCGACACCGTGCTGCTGCGCGAGGCGGCGTCCTCGAGCATGATCGGGCTCGTCAACGGCGTCGTGATGCTCGTCGGCAGCCTGATCCTGATGGGCGTGCTCGACCTGACGCTGCTGGCGACGACGTTCGCCGCGATTGCGATCGTCACCGTCCTGTTCCTCGCGCTGATGCCCGGCATCGCCCGCGCCCAGGAGCGCGCGCAGGAGCACGTCGGCCGGCTCGGCGGCACGCTCGAGGCCACGATCCGCGCGATCCGCACCGTCAAGGCGAGCCGTGCCGAGCCGCGGATCGGGGCGCGGATCGGCCACGACGCGGGGGAGGCGGCGAGCCAGAGCATCCGCGCGGTGCGGCGCGAGGCGCTCGCCTGGGCGATCGCCTTCACCGGCGTCCAGGTGGCGATCATCGTGATCCTCGGCCTCGGCGCCTGGCGCGTCAGCGAGGGGGAGATGGAGGTCTCGACGCTGATCGCCTTCCTGCTCTACGCCTTCGGCTTGATGGGTCCGATCATGGAGCTGACCCAGAACATCACCGCGCTGCAGGCCGGCTTCGCCGCCGCCGCGCGGATCCGTGAGACCGAGCTGCTCGAGCCCGAGGACCGGGGGCTGGCCGCCCCGTCGCCGGTCGCCGCGCGCGGAGCCCTGCCCGCGGACGTCCCGATCCTCGAGCTGCGCGGCGTCACCGCCGCCTACGGGCCCGACCTGCCGCCGGCCGTCGCCGACGTCGACCTCGTCGTGGCGCGCCGTGGCCACATCGCGGTCGTCGGCCCCTCCGGCGCCGGCAAGACGACGCTGATGTCGCTGATCCTGCGCTTCCTCGAGCCCCAGGCGGGCGAGCTGCTGCTCGCCGGACGGCGCTACTCCGAGCTGTCGCACGCCGAGGTCCGGGGGCGGATCGCCTACGTCGAGCAGGAGTCGCCGGTGGTGCCCGGCACGATCCGCGAGAACCTCGCCTTCACCCATCCCGACGCGACCGAGGCGGAGCTGCGCGGCGTGCTCGAGGAGGTCCAGCTCGACGCGATGGTCGACGAGCTGCCCGCGGGACTCGACACGCCGCTGTCGGCGACGTCGGTCTCCGGCGGCCAGCGCCAGCGGATCGCGCTCGCCCGGGCGATCCTGCGCGCGCCGGACCTCCTGTTGCTCGACGAGGCGACCGCCCAGGTCGACGCGCTCACCGAGGCGGCGATCCACCGCTGTGTCCGCTCGCGCGCTCGCGCCGGTGCGGTGCTGACGATCGCCCACCGGCTCTCGACCGTCGTCGACGCCGACGAGATCGTCGTCCTCGACGAGGGCCGCGTCCGCGCCCGCGGCTCCCACCAGGCGCTGCTCGCCTCCGACGAGCTCTACCGCGACCTGATCGAGGCGCTGCGGATCGCCTCCGAAGCCCCCGTCGCGCCCTCCACGGGTGGAGCCGCGGTCGGCGTCGAGCCCTAGCTCGAGCGCTTCCGGCCGAGCGGCTCGCGCGTGGAGCTATCCCTCAACGCCTGTTCGGCGCCTTGGCCCCACGCTTGCGCGCGGCCGGCGGCTTGAAGGTCACCCGCCGCGTCTGGGTCACAGCGCTGCCGCCGGTGGGGGTGAAAGTGACGCGCACCGGCAGCCGCAGGCGGCCACGCTTGGCCAGCAGCTTGCGGCCCCAGCGGTTGAGGCGGACGGTGATCTTGGCCTCGCCGGCTTGACGGACGCGGACTCTGCTGTTGGCGACCAGCTTGCGCCGCTTCGCCTTCGCGGCGGCGCGGACGGGGCCGGCGGCTCGGGAGGCTACGCGCGCCCGGGCCGGCGAGCCGGCGCGCAGCACGCCGGGACCGGACAGCGCGGCGGCGAGTCGGGCCGCCGTGCCGCGGCGCAGCAGCGCCACGTTGCGCGCGACCGCCAGCGGGTCGACCCCGGCGATCGGCGTCGGCGGCAGCGGGCCGGAGCCGGCCGGCTGGTACTCGGCGTTGACGAGCAGGATCTCGCTGGAGAAGGTGCCGCCGTCGGCGCGCGTCTGGCCGAGCGTGACGCGCGGCGCCCAGTAGGTGCCGACCGCCGTGGCGGCCGGGTCGCCGGGACCGGTGGCGATGTGCACGGGGACCGAGCTCCCGGGCGTCAACAGCGTGATCCCGAGATAGTCGACGACCTCGATCTGCTCGTTGTCGACCAGCTCGACCGTGTTGACCGCGGGCATGTTGACCGGGATCGTGTTGACGGTGTTCGGCTGAGGGGTGAAGACCTGGCTCTCGGCGACGACGGTGCAGCAGGCGATGCCCTGCGTGCCGGCCTTCGACCGCAGCGCGCGCAGCACCGTGAAGACCATCGGGCCGGTGCGCGGGCCGGTGCGCACGCGCGCCTGGTTGATGACCCAGCGGCCGGCCGGCGTCTGCGAGGTCCAGCCGTTGGCGGTGTCGAGGCCGAAGAAGGTGCAGCTGGCCGGCAGCAGTCCCTGCGCGGCGTACAGCGGCCGCAGCGGCGGCAGCACGACCTTCTCGCAGCCCTCGGTGGTGTTCGCCGCCAGGTTCAGCGGGGCGCCGACGGTGACCGCGTTGGCGGCCGGGGCGCTCGCGCCGAGCGTGGCGAGGACGAGGATCAGCGGGGCGAGCGTGCGTCGCAAGTGGGCTCCGGGACGTCGGGTGAGGGTCACTCGATTCAAACAGCGCTCTTCCGATCAGGAGCGGTCGAGCGGTCAACTTGGGCCGTAGGGCCCATGCGGGCGGGCGGCGGACGCCGTGGGGGTGGGGCGCGGCCCTCAGCTCGCGGGCGCGGGCAACGAGCGCGCTCGCGCGGCCAGCAGCATCAGGCCGATCCCCAGCGCCGCCGCGCCGGCCCCGAGCAGCGCGAACGCTCCGGCGTGGAACAGCGGGCCGGCGACCAGGCTGCCGGCCGCGCCGCTGAGGCCCATCAGCATGTCCGCGGCCCCCTGGGTCTGCGGGCGGACCGACGGCTCGGTGGCCTCGGTGACCAGGGCGCTGCCGCCGACCAAGCCGAGGTTCCAGCCGACGCCGAGCAGCACCAGCGCGACCGCCATCAGGACGGTCTCCTCGCCGGGCGCCAGCGCCGAGCAGATCCCGGCGGCGACCAGCACCGCGCCGCCGGCGGCGAGGACGGGCAGGCGGCCACGGCGGTCGGCGAGCGCGCCCGACAGCGGCGACGGCAGGTACATCCCCGCGACGTGCAGCGAGATCACCAGCCCGACCGCGCTCAGCGACTGGCCGGCGTCCTCCATGTGGACGGGCGTCATCGTCATCACCGCGACCATTGCGACGTTCCCGATCGCCATCCCCGCCACGCCGATCAGCGCCAGCCGCGGCCAGCTGCTCAAGGTCGCGAGCTGACGCGCGACGCCGCCCGGCGAGGGGGCTGGCGCGATCCCCTCGAGGCGGCGCGCGGCGAGCAGCGGATCGGGCCGCAGCAGCGCCGCGAGCACCGCGGCGGCGGCCAGGTAGAGGAGGGTCGCGACGGCGAACGGGCCGGCGCTCGCGACGACGCCGAGCCGGTCGGCGAGTGGCTCGGTCGCGGCCGCGAGGTTCGGCCCGACGATCGCCCCGGCGGCGGTCGCGAGCAGGATCGCGCTCAGCGCCCGGGCCCGCCGCTGCGGCGCGGCGAGGTCGGTCGCGGCGTAGCGGGCGAGGAGGTTGGCCGCGTTGCCCACGCCGAAGGCCGCCATCCCGGCGCAGAGCAGCGGGAAGCTGGAGGCGGCAGCGGCGGCGACGACGATGGCCGCGCCGAGGCCGGCGGCGAGCTGGCCGGCCACCAGGGCCGGCCGCCGCCCCGCCCGCGCCATCCAGCTCGACAGCGGCGCGGCGGCGAGCGCGCCCGCGATCACCGAGCAGGCGAGCGGCACGCCGCTGAGCGCCTCGCTGCCGGAGACCGCGCGCGCCAGCAGCGCCGCGACGGCGATCCCGAGGAAGAACGCGCAGCCGCTGAGCACCTGGGCGGCCGCGAGCACGCGCAGCGTGCGGCGCTGGAGCGCGTCTCGTCCGGGCATCGGCGAGACGTTAGTGCGCGGCCTGGCGGGCCGCCGGCCGCCCCGGGTCTCAGCAGACGAGCCGCAGCGGCGCCTCCAGCAGGGCCTTGACGTCGGCGAGGTAGGCGGCGCCGTGGGCGCCGTAGAGGATGCGGTGGTCACAGGTGAGCGTCAGCGCCAGCAGTCGCCGGTCGACGATCTCGCCCAGCTCGTCGCGGGCGAGGGTGTCGCGCGCGGCGCCGACGCCGAGGATCGCCGCCTGCGGGGGGTTGATCACCGGCGTGATCGCCGTCATCCCGTACATGCCGAGGTTCGAGACGGTGAACGTGGCGCCCGAAAGCTCGGCGGGTGCGACCGTGCCGGCCCGGACCCGCTCGGCGAGCCGGCGGACGTCGGCGGCGATCGCGCCGAGCGACTTGCGGTCGGCATCGGTCACGGTCGGGACGACGAGCGCGTCGTCGGCGGCGACGGCGACGCCGACGTGGATCGCGTCGTGGTGCTCGAAGCCCTCGTCGCGGTAGCTGGCGTTGACGAGTGGATGGTCGCGCAGGGCGAGCGCGGCCGCCTTGACGATCAGGTCGTTGACCGAGGGCGCGGGCCCCTCGCCGGCGGCGTCCTTGATCCGCGCGCGCAGCTCCAGCGCGGCATCGATCGCGACGTCGGTCTGGACCTGGAACACCGGCACCGCGCCCGCGGCGACCATCCGCTCGGCGATCACGCGCTGGAGGCGGGTGAGGGGCTGGACGCGGGCGCCGTCGTCGGGGGCCGCCGTTGGCGTGGGCGCGGCCGCCACGCCGGCGGCGGCGAGCACGTCGCCCTTGACGACGCGCCCGCGCGGGCCGCTCCCCGCGACGCCGGCGAGCGCGACCCCGTGCTGGGCGGCCACCCGGCGGGCCAGCGGAGTCGCCACGGCGCGACCCTCCCCGCCACCGCGCGTGGAGTCGTCGGCGGGCGGCGTGGGCTCGACGCGCGGGGACTCGCTGGCTGGAGGCGTGGAGTTGTCGGCCGTCGGCTGGGGCTCGGGCGTGGCGGCGGCGCCGTCACCGACCCGCGCGATCGGATCGCCGACAGCGACGGTCTCGCCCTCGGCGGTGAGGATCTCGAGCACGCCCGCGGCGTCGGCCTGGTGGGTCATGGTGGCCTTGTCGGTCTCGATCTCGACGAGGTCGGCGCCGGCCTCGACGGGCTCGCCGGGGGCGATCAGCCACTTGAGGATCGTGCCCTCCTCCATCGAGTCGGACAGGCGGGGCATCGTGATGGTGTCGGTCATCGGGCTTGGCCTCAGGCGATCAGGTCGAGGGCGGCGCCGACGATCGTGTCGGCGTCGATTCCGAAGTGGCGGTGGAGGTCGCCGACGTCGCCGGACTGGCCGAAGTCGTCGACGCCGAGGCAGGCGATCGGCGCGCCGCCGACCGCGGCGAGGAACGCCAGCGTGTGGGGGTGGCCGTCGAGGACCGTGACGATCGGCGCGGTCCGCTCGGCGGGCAGCAGCTCGTCGAGGATCGCGTCGTCGCCGTCGGCGAGGCCCTGGCGGGCCTGCAGCGCCCGGAAGAGCAGGTCGGGCGAGGTGAGGCAGAGCACGTCGACCTCGGTGCCCGCGCCGGCCAGTTCCGCCGCCGCCGCGAGCGTCTCGGGGACCATCACGCCGACCGCGACCAGCGTGGCCGCCGGGGTACCGGCGGCACGCCGCAGCGGGTAGCCGCCGGCGAGCACGGCGCGGCGGCGACGCTCGCGGCCCGCGGCGTCCTCGGGCACCGCCGCCAGCGCCTGGTCGATCGGCCTCGTCGACAGGCGGAAGTAGGCCGAGCGTCCGCCGGGCCGGCCGAGCTGGCCGAGCGCGTGCAGCAGCGTCCACTCGAGGTCCTGGCCGAACGCCGGCTCCCAGGCGGTCGCGCCGGGCTGCTCGAGACCGACCGACGGCGTGACGATCGACTGGTGGGCGCCGCCCTCGGGGGCGAGCGTGACGCCCGACGGGGTGCCGACGAGGATCGACTGGCCGCCGGCGTAGATGCCGAACGACCACGGCTCCAGCGCCCGGTTGACGAACGGGTCGTAGAGGGTGCCGATCGGCAGCAGCGGCTGGCCGTCGCGTGACCAGGTCGCGCCGAGCTCGCCGAGCAGCGAGACGAGGTTGACCTCGGCGATCCCCAGCTCGACGTGCTGGCCCTGCTCGGACTCGCGCCAGCGCACGAGCGTGTCGGTGTCGTCGGCGAACCAGTCGACCCGGTCGCCCGGGTTCCAGATCCCGACGCGGTTGATCCAGCCACCGAGGTTGGTCGAAGAGGCGACGTCGGGGCTGACGGTCACGACATGGTCGGCGACCTCGGGCGCGGCGTGGGCGAGGTCGGTGAAGAAGCGGCCGAACGCCTGCTGGGTCGACGCCCTGCCGCGGTGGTCGCGGCCGACGTCGGCCGGGACCGCCGGCGCGGGGCGGGGGGTGACCGCCTCGCGCGCGACGCGCTCGGCGACCCGCTCGCACAGCTCGCCCTCCGCGCTTGCCGGGTCGAAGCGCGCCCACGGGTCCTCAGGGTCGGCGCCGAGCGTCGCGGCCAGGCCCTCCCACTGCTCGGCCGAGAGCAGCGCCGAGTGGTTGGCGGGATGGCCCTCGGTCGGCAGGCTCCAGGCCTTGATCGTGTAGGCGAAGATCACCGAGGGGCGGTCGGTGACCGCGTCGGCGGCGCGGTAGGCGGCGAGCAGGTCGGCGAGGTCGTGGCCGCCGAGGTCGCGGATCGCCCGGCGCAGCTCGCCGTCGTCGAGGTCGGCGATCAGCCGCTCGACGTCGCGGCGGCCGCGCCCCTCGCCGGGCAGGCGCTCGCGCAGCTCGTCGGCGTCGGAGCGCAGCAGCCGCTGGTACTCCTCGTTGCCCATCTGGTCGATCCGCCGCCGCAGCAAACCGCCGCCCTTGCGCTCGAACAGCTCGCGCAGCAGCCGGCCGTACTTGACGGCGATCGTCTGCCAGCCGGCCGCCTCGAACATCGCCCCGATCCGCCCCGCGGCGATGTCGGGAACGATCCGGTCCAGCGACTGGCGGTTGAGGTCGACGATCCAGAGCGTCTCGCCGAGCTGGGGGACCATCGGATCGACGAGCGCCTCCCAGATCGCGCCCTCGTCGAGCTCGGCGTCGCCGAGCAGAGCGATCTGGCGCCCGCCGCGCGGCACGTCGAAGTGGCCGGCGACATAGCGGTGTGCGATCCCGCTCCACAACGTCGCGGTCGCGCCGATGCCGACCGAGCCGGTCGAGAAGTCGACAGGATCGGGGTCCTTGACACGGCTGGGGTAGCTCTGCAGTCCGCCGAACGCGCGCAGCTCGGTGAGGTAGCGCGGGTCCAGCTCGCCGAGCAGGTAGTTGATCGCGTGCAGGACCGGTGAGGCGTGCGGCTTGACCGACACGCGGTCGGGCGCGCGCAGATGCTCGAACCAGAGCGCCGACATGATCGAGGCCATCGACGCCGACGACGCCTGGTGGCCGCCGACCTTCACCCCCGACGCCGTCTCGCGGACCTTGTTGGCGTGGTGGACGATCGAGGTCGCCAGCCACAGCACGCGCCGCTGGATGCTCTCGAGGACTTCCAGCTCGCCGGCCGCCGGGGTCGCCGCTTCGACTTCTTGCATGCAGGAATCGAAGCTCAATCCGGTAGTTGAGACAGCGGAATGGCGAGAACCCGGTCAAAGTTCGCAGGAATCGAACGCCCAGCCGGGCCTCGGCTAAGATCACTTGCGTGAGCGAGCGCCCGTTGGACCTCGACGGTACGGATCTGGAGATCGTCGAGCTGCTGCGCGCCAACGCCCGCCGGACACTGGCCGACATCGCGGGGCGCGTGAGCCTCTCGGCGCCCGCGGTCAAGCGGCGGATCGCGCAGCTGGAGCGCCTCGGCGTGATCGTCGGCTACACCGCCGAGATCGACCACGCCAAGCTCGGCCGCCCGATCGAGGCGTTCACCGAGCTGCGCTTCGCCGGCGACACCAAGGTCGCCGACATCAAGGGCGTCGCCGCCGGCATGCCGGAGGTCCAGGCGCTCTACACGACCGCCGGCGACCCCGACGCGCTCGTGCGGATCAGGGTCCGTGACCTCGCCGACCTCACCCGCGTGATCGACCGCCTGCGCCGCAGCGGCCGCATCACCGGCACCAAGACGCTGATGGTGCTCGACACGCTCACGCCGACGGCGCCGCTGGACCGCTGAACGGCTCGGCTCAGGCCGCCGGCCGGTAGGTCCCGAAGCTCCAGACGGCGCGTTGGGCTCAGGACGCGCTGCGGCTGCTGGTCTCGCCGGACGTCGCGCTGTCCAGCGGCCGAGCACGCGCACGGAACGGACCGCGGCGGCGGAGGGTGGGGTCGGCGATCGCCGGCGGCACGAAGTCGGCGGCGAGCGTCGCAAGCGTCGTGCCCGGCGCGACGATCTCGTCGATGCGGTCGAGCAGCTCGGTGGTGAGCGTGACGTCGACGGCGCCGATCTGACTCTCCAACTGCTCCATGGTCCGCGGACCGATGATCGGCGCCGTGACCGCAGGGTGCTGGAGGACGAAGGCGAGCGCGAGGTGGATCAGCGTCACGCCGGCGTCCTCGGCCAGCAGCGCGAGCTGTTCGACAGCCTCCAGCTGGGCCTGGTTGTCCGGCGAGGCGATGTCGAAACGCTGGTCCCGCGACGCCGGACCCTTGCGGTAGCGCCCAGTCAGCCACCCGCCGGCCAGCGGGCTCCAGGTCATGACGCCCATCCCGTAGCGCTGACAGGTGGGCAGGACCTCGCTCTCGGGCCCGCGGACCAGGATCGAGTACGGCGGCTGCTCGGTGACGAAGCGCTCGCGACCGCGGCGCTCAGCTGTCCACTGCGCCTCGACGATCTGCGAGGCCGGGAACTTCGAGGCCCCGAAGGCGCGGATCTTGCCCGCGCGCACCAGGTCGGTCAGCGCGCCGAGCGTCTCGTCGATATCGGTGTCGGGATCGGGGCGGTGGATCTGGTAGAGGTCGATCCAGTCGGTCCCCAGCCGCCGCAGGCTGTCCTCGCAGGCCTGGGTGATCCAACGCCGCGAGTTGCCACGGCGGTTGGGATCGCTTCCCTCGACCTGCCCGTGGACCTTCGTAGCGAGGATGACCCCGTCGCGCCGCCCTCCGGCGAGCGCGCGGCCGACGATGCGCTCCGACTCGCCGGCCGAGTAGACGTCGGCGGTGTCGACGAAGTTGATGCCCGCGTCGAGCGCGGCATGGATGATCGCCGTCGACTCGACGCGATCGGTATTGCCCCACTCCGCCCCGAACATGAAGGTCCCGAGGCACAGCGGGCTGACCTGCATGCCGGTCCTACCCAATCCTCGATGCGTCATGGATGCATAGTATCGGCGGCCCGGTCTCGGTCTCGGAACGCAAGATCGATCAGATGTCGAGCACCAGGGTGGGCGTCTTCGCGCGCCCACAACAGACCATCATGGTCTCGTTGCTCTCCTGCTCTTCGGGCGTCAGGATCGAGTCCCGGTGGTCTGGGATCCCTTCGAGCACTGTCGTCTCGCAGGTGCCGCACGTCCCCTCGCGGCACGAGGTCGGGATGTCGATGCCGTGCTCGGCCAGGACGTCGACGATCGACGACCCCGCGGGGACCTCGACCTCGATGCCGGACGTCGCGCCGACGACCGTGAATGCGTCGTCTGGCCCTTCGAGTGCCCCCGCCTTGGGATGGAACCGCTCGACGTTCAACACGCCGTCGGGCCACGTGCCCGAGAGCGCCTCGACTGCCTCGATCAGCGGCTCGGGGCCGCAGGTGTACACGCGGGTGCCCGCGTGCAGCCCGGCGAGGAAACCGGGCAGGTCCAGGAGGCCGAACTCGTCCTGCGGGCGGCACTCGACCTTGTCGCCAAACCCGGCGAGCCGATCGAGAAACGCCATCGACGCGCGCCGGCGGCCGCCATAGAGCATCCGCCACGACGCTCCAGACCGCTCGAGCTGCTCGATCATCGGGAGCAGCGGGGTGATGCCGATCCCGCCAGCGACCATGCGGTACTCGTCGCCGGCCAGCAGTGGGAAGTGGTTGCGCGGCCCGCGCGCGTCCACGCGCGCGCCGATCTCGAGCTCGTCGTGGATGTAGGCCGAGCCTCCACGACCCGCGGGCTCGCGGAGGATTGCGACCCGCCACTGCTCGGGCGTGTCCACGTCACCGCAGAGGGAGTACTGGCGCTCGGCCCCGTTGGCAAGGATCACGTCGACGTGCGCTCCCGGCGTCCAGGGCGGGAGCGCGGCACCGTCGGGATCGCGCAACTCGAGCGAGACGACATCCTCTGCCTCGCGGACGATCGCCGCGACCTCGAGCGTGACGACGGGTTCTCGGTCGTCCATCAGGGAGCGGTTAGATCGCTCATGTATCTAAGCGTAGGGCCGGCTGGTGTCGCTGTCAAGGGTGCGGTATAGATGACCTATGTCCACATCTGCGTCCGCAACGGCATATGCGTTTGCCAAGCAGCAGATCCTCGATGGAGGATTCAAGGGCGGCGAGCTCATCAGCGAGGGCGATGTCGCCGATCAGCTCGGGCTGAGTCGCACGCCGGTCCGCGAGGCGTTCCTGCTGCTCGAGTCCGAGGGGCTCCTGCGGCTGTACCCCAAGCGTGGCGCGCTCGTGGTGCCGGTCTCCGCGACCGAGGTCATCGACGTCATGGAGACGCGCGAGGTCGTGGAGTGCTTCGCGATCGAGCGGGCGGCGCGCGTCGGGGCCGAGCTGAGGGACCAGCTGGACCAGGCGATCGAGGCCCAGCAGGAGTTGATCGACAAGGGCGAATACGCCGAGTTCGTGGAAGCCGACCGTGAGTTCCACCGCATCTTCGTCGTCACCGGGGGCAACCCGATCCTCGTCCAGCTCTACGACTCGCTCCGCGACCGCCAGGCGCGCATGGGCCTCGCGGCCGTCGCGACCTTCGACGGGCGTCCGACCATCGACGAGCATCGCGCCCTCGCCGACGCGGTGGCCTCCGGCCACGGCGGCCTCGCGGTCGAGCTGCTCAAGCGGCATCTCGATGGGCTGCTGCGGCGGTTGCACCAGCGGCCGTTGCGCTGATGCGGCATCAACCCTTGCCGGTGTAGTACCGAAGGTTGACCTCGGCGTAGTGCTCCCACCGCTCGGGCACCTGATCCTGGGCAAAGCACGCTTCGACCGGGCACACCTCGAAGCAGGCGTCGCAGTCGATGCACTCCTCCGGGTTGATGTGGAGCATCTCGGCGCTGTCGTAGTCGGGTTCGTCCGGAGTCGGGTGGATGCAGCCGACGGGGCAGACCTCGACGCACGCGGCGTTCTTGGTTCCAATGCAGGGCTCGGTTATGACGTAGGTCATGTGTCTATCCTTGTATCTAACAAGCGGGTGCCGATGTTAGCAAGCGCCCGCGCAGACACGGATAAGGAGCGCCCATGCAATATCGCCTGTTGGGTACGACCGGCATGCGAGTCAGCCCGCTGTGCCTCGGGGCATTCGGGTTCGGCCAGTGGGGGAACCCCGACCACGACTCGTGCGTGGCGATCGTCCACGCGGCGCTCGACGCGGGCATCAACTTCATCGATACCGCCGACGTCTACTCGGCCGGCGAGTCGGAGCGCATCTTGGCCAAGGCGCTGTCCGGAGGGCGGCGCGACGGGGTCATCCTCGCGACCAAGTGCCACATGCAGGTCGGGGGCGAGGACCCGAACCGCCGTGGCAACTCGCGGCGTTGGATCACCCAGGCCTGCGAGGACAGCCTGCGGCGGCTGGGGACCGACTGGATCGACCTCTACCAGATCCACCGTCCCGATCCCGACACCGATGTCGACGAGACGCTCGGTGCGCTGACCGACCTGGTGCGCGCGGGCAAGATCCGCGCCTTCGGCAGCTCGACCTTCCCGGCGTCGCAGATCGTCGAGGCCCAGTGGACAGCTGAGCGCCGCGGTCGCGAGCGCTTCGTCACCGAGCAGCCGCCGTACTCGATCCTGGTCCGCGGGCCCGAGTCCGAGGTGCTGCCCACCTGTCAGCGCTACGGGATGGGCGTCATGACCTGGAGCCCGCTGGCCGGCGGGTGGCTGACCGGCCGCTACCGGAAGGGGCGCGAGATCCCCAGCTCCCGGCGCGCGTCGATCGTGCCGGGGCGCTACGACATCGGTCTGCCCGGCAACCAGGCCAAGCTCGAGGCGGCCGAGCAGCTGGCCCTGCTCGCGGAGGAGGCCGGCACCTCCCTGATCCATCTCGCGATCGCCTTCGTCCTGGCGCATCCGGCGGTGACCACGCCGATCCTCGGGCCGCGGACCATGGAGCAGTTCGAGAGCCAGGTCGGCGCCGTCGACCTCGACCTCAGCACCGAGCTGCTCGACCGCATCGATGAGGTCGTGCCCCCGGGCTTGACGCTCGAGATGGGTGATTCGGGCTACGTATCGCCGGCCGTCGCCAACCCTTCGCTGCGCCGCAGGGCCTCGGCCGGCTAGGGCCGCCGCAGGCCTCGCGGGCCGTCGGCGAGGCCTGCCCGGGGCGGCTCGTCGAGCCAGTTCGGTCGCTTCCCTTGACAAGCGCCGAACGCGGTGATTAGTGTTGCGTCGAAGCATAGATCCATGTCGGACGCAGGATAGATAAGGAGTGCAATGACTGCAGCGCTACGTGCCAGAGGTTCATGCCCCGCAACCGCCGCGGGCACCCGGGTGGCGTCCCCGGTCATCGAGCTCTGATGTCGACGTCAACCGCCCATCTGTCCTTCCCGATGCTGCGCACGCGCGAGTGCCCGTTCCACTCGCCGCCGGGCTACAAGCCCCTGATCGCCGAGGCCCCGGTGACCCGGGCGAAGATGTGGGACGGGCGGGACGTGTGGCTGGTGACCGGCTACAGCGAGGCGCGCAGCGTGCTCGCCGACTCGCGCTTCAGCGGCCGCAACGACCTGCCCAACTTCCCCTTCACCAACTCCGGGATCAAGGGCCTGCGCACGGGCTCGCGGCAGTACACGAACATGGACAACCCGGAGCACAACCGCTTCCGGCGGATGATCACGGAGCTCTCCGGGCCAGGGATCGCGCAGATGCGGCCGACCGTCGAGCAGATCATCAACGAGCGCATCGACGCGATGCTCGCGTCGCCGACGCGGTCGGCCGACCTCTACGCGGAGTTCGGGCTCGCGGTGCCCTCGGTGGTCATCTGCGAGCTCCTCGGCGTGCCCCATGAGGACCAGGACTTCTTCCAGGAGCACAGCATCGTCACGATGTCGCCGCAGGCGACCGTGGAGGAGGCCACGGCGTCGGCCGACGCGCTCCTGCAGTACGTCCTCGATCTGATCGACCGGCGTGAGCGCGAGCCGGCGGGTGGGCTGATCAGCCGCATGACCCACGAGCACGTGCTGACGGGCGACATCACCCGTCTCGAGCTGGCTGAGATCGGCCGTATCCAGCTGATCGCCGGCCACGACACCACCGCGAACATGCTCGCCCTCGGGGCGTTGCTGTTAATACTCAATCCTGAGGAAGCGGCAGAGCTGCGGGAGGCTGATGACCCCGCCGTCATGGCCAACGCGATCGACGAGATGATGCGCTACCTCAGCATCGCCCACGCCGGGCGCCCTCGTGTCGCGCTCGAGGACGTGGAGATCGCCGGGCAGGTCATCGCCGCCGGCGACGGCGTGGTCGTGGCGGCCGACGCCAACAACCATGACGAGTCGGTCTTCCCCGACCCCGAGACCCTCGACATCCATCGCGGCAACGCCAAGCGCCACCTCGGGTTCGGGTTCGGGACCCACCGTTGCCACGGCGAGCTGCTGGCCAAGATGGAGATGGAGATCGCCTTCGATGCGCTGCTGAAGCGCATCCCGACGCTCCGCCTGGCCGTCCCCTTCGAGGACCTCGAGTTCAGGCGGGAGTCGACCAACTACGGCGTCAGGGAGTTGCCCGTGGCCTGGTGACTGACTGGCCGGATCTGGAAAACGAGCAGGGTCGAGCCGCACCGTGGGCCAGGGAAACCCACCGAATGAGGAGAGGAGAGTGATCACATCAGCTGGAACGAGTTTGGGCTCTACTTGGTGAGCGGCCTGACGACGGGCGCGACCTACGGTCTGATCGCCATGGGCATCAGCCTGGTCTATGGAGCCACCCGCGTCGTCAACTTCCCGATCGGCGACATCACCGCCATCGCGGCTCTGTTCGGGGGCTCCACGCTGGCTTTGCGCGCCGGCGTCCCCATCGTCCCGGCGATCCTCGCGGCCATGCTTCTGGCGGGCCTGCTGTCGGTCGCCGTCTCCTACCTGCTCCTGCCGCCATTCCGCAAGGGCGCGCGCACCGAGCACGACCACGGCTGGATGATCGCCGCCGTCGCCGGCAGCATCGTGCTCGCGGAGCTGGCCAGTGAGATCTGGGGATCGGAGCAGGTGCCAGTCGCATCGCTGGTGCCGACCGAGGTCTTCACGTTCGCCGACGTGCTGATCCGCAAGCCGGCGCTGGCGCTGATCATCACGGCGATCGTCGTCTGGGTCGTGCTCGACTTCGCACTGCGTCGGACCCGATGGGGGATCCGCGTGCGCGCTGCCGGGAGCGACCCGATCGGCGTCGCGGTCACCGGCATCCACCTGCGCCGCGTCTACGTCGAGGTGTTCTTCGTCTGCGGGCTCATCGCGGGCCTCACGGCCATGCTCTGGGGCCCGGTCAACCCGCCCTCCGCCTTCCTCGGCTTCACGTTGACGATCAAGGCGTTCATCGCCGCGGCCGTCGGCGGGCTGGGCAACATCCGCGGCGCGTTCTTCGGGGCGCTGCTGCTCGGGTTGCTCGAGGCCTTCGGCGGCCGCTTCCTGGGCGCCCAATGGCAGGACCCGGTCGCGCTCATGCTGCTGATCGTCGTCTTGCTCGTGACTCCCACCGGGATCATGCGCGTCCGCCGGGTGCGTGCCGTATGAGCCACGTTCCCGACAGCGTCCGCAAGGTCGTCGCGGGTCGTGGCGCCGAGACCGCGCTGCTCGCGGTGCTGCTCGCTGTGCCCCTGCTGCTGTTCGACGCGGGCAGCTACCGCCTGTACCTCGCCGACCAGGTGATCGTCTACGCCGGTGTCGCCGTCGGCCTCACCGTCCTGCTCGGCGTCGCCAAGCAGTTGCACCTCGGCCAGGCGGCCTTCATGGCGCTGGGCGCGTACTCGGCGGCGCTGATGGTCGACCGCCACGGCGCCGCGCTGCCCGAGGAGCTGCTGGTCGGAGTCGTACTCGGCGGCGCGTTGGGGTTGGCGATCGGCGCGGCGACGCTGAGGCTCAGCGGCCTCTACTTCGCGCTCGCCACGCTCGGCGTCGTGCTCGGCGTCCAGGGCCTCGCCGGCAACTGGGACTCGCTGACCGGCGGCAACGCCGGGATCTCGTCGGTCGGGGGCATCGTGCTCTGGCCGGGCATGGAGCCGCTGGACAGCGTCGGAACCTACGTGTTCACCGCGCTGCTGCTGCTGATCCAGGGCGCTGTGATCTTCGGGCTCAAGCGGTCGACCTACTGGGGCGCGCTGAAGCTCATCGGCGACCGCGCGTACCTCGCGAGCTGCGTCGGCATCCAGGTATTCCGGTACCGGGTGATCGCGTTCGTGATCGTCGCGATGGCCGGAGCCGTGTGGGGTGCGCTGTTCGCTCACCTGGTCGGCTTCATCGACCCGCAGTCCTTCGGTCTCGACCTGACCATCGCGCTGTTGATGATGGTCGTGCTCGGCGGACTCGGCAGCTTCTGGGGCGCGATCATCGGAGCGATCATCCTGGTCGAGCTGCCCGAGGTGCTGGCGCCGCTCGCCGAGCAGCAGCAGCTGGTCTACGGCGTCATCCTGGTGTTCGTAATCCTCTTCCTGCCCGACGGGCTGGTGCCGACGTTCACCAAGGTCGTCCGGCGGAGGTATGCGCAGTGGCAGGGCCGGCGCGCCGAGACCGGGGGCGACGCGCCCTCGACCCGCGCGACCGCCGACCTGCTGTCGGGGCCGATGTCCTTCGACGGCGTGCCGCTGGAGGTGGACGAGGTCGCCGTCAACTTCGACGGCGTGCATGCGCTGAGCGGCGCGCGGATCGAGGCCGCGCCCGGCCGGATCGAGGGGCTGATCGGGCCCAACGGCTCCGGCAAGACCACGCTGCTCAACTCGGTCTCGGGCATCGTGAAGCCGGACGCGGGCTCGATCGAGCTCGACGGCGAGGAGATCGCGGGGATGCCTCCGCACAAGATCGCCGAGCGCGGGCTGATCCGCACCTTCCAGACGCCGCAGGTCGTGCTCGACATGACCGTCCTGGAGAACGCGGTGATCGGCTGGCACCAGCGCCGCAAGTCCAACGTCGTCGGGGTCTCGCTCGGGTTGCCCGGCGCCCGCCGCGAGGAGGCGCGCCAGCTGAAGGAGGCCCGGGAGATGTGCATCGAGCTCGGGCTCGAGCACGTGCTCAACCGGCCGTGCTCCGAGCTGTCCACGGGCGACCGCCGCTTCGTCGAGATCGCCCGAGCGCTGGGCAGCCGGCCGAAGGTGCTGTTCCTCGACGAGCCCGCGACCGGCATGACCGGACTCGAGCGCGAGCGCCTGATGGTGGTGCTCGATCGCCTACGCGAGGCGGGGCTCACGCTCATCGTCATCGACCACGACATGGAGTTCCTGTTCCAGATGTCAGATCACGTGACAGTGCTGGACCGTGGGAAGAACATCGCCTTCGGCGCGCCGAGCGAGGTACGCGACTCCCCGGCCGTCATCGGCGCCTACTTCGGGGAGTCGACCGCTCATGCTTAAGCTCGAGGACGTCTCGATCGGCCACCCGCACCGCCCCCTGGTGGTGCAGAACGCCAGCCTCGAGCTCGAGCACGGCGAGTTCATCGGCGTGATCGGGACCAACGGCTCGGGGAAGTCCGAGCTGGTTCAGGGGATTGCGGGGCTGATCCCGGTGCAGTCGGGCCGGATCACCCTCGACGACCGCCGCCTCGACGGCCGGCGCGCGCACCATCTGACGCGGGCCGGCATCGCGCTGGTTCCCGAGGGCCGGCACGTCTTCGTCGAGCTCACCGTCCGCGAGAACCTCGAGGTGGCGGTGCCGCGCAACAAGCGCCACCTGATCGACACGGTGATCGAGCGGTTCCCGATCCTCGCCGAGCGCGGCGATCAGCCGGCCGGCGCGCTGTCGGGCGGCGAGCAGCAGCAGCTCGCCATCGGCCGCGCGCTGCTGATGGAGCCCGAGGTACTGCTCCTCGACGAGCCGAGCGCCGGGCTCTCGCCGCTGCTGGTCGAGGAGGTCTACGACGAGCTGGCGAAATCGCGCGGGTCGATGTCGATCATCGTGGTCGAGCAGGTCGCGAGCATCCTGCTGCACCGCGTCGACCGCCTGTACGTGATGCGTGCCGGGCAGATCGTCATGAAGGCCCAGCCCGAGGAGCTCGCCGACCCCAACGAGCTCCGGCGCCTGTACTTCGGCGACGCGGGCCCTGAGATGAGGGGTGCCGTCCCAACGTCCGATCGCGGGAACTCATGAGCGGATCGCTCACCGAGCGGCGCGGCGTCGAGAGCAAGTCCTGGTGCCCCGATGGGGCGCCTCGTCATCACACGAGGAGGAGCAATGAGGCGTAGTACACCTAGCATCGCGGGTCTGGCGCGGGCTGTCGCCGTGGTCGCCGTGGCGGCCATGGCCCTGGCGCTCGGCGCGTGCGGGTCGTCGGACTCCTCGGGGTCGTCGGACTCGTCCGCGCAGGCCGGGGGCACCCTGACGCTGCCTTTCATCGGGTCGTTCAGCGGTCCGTCCCGGCAGGTCGGCGACAGCATGCAGCACGGCGTCGACCAGGCGATCAAGGAGATCAACGCCGACGGCGGTGTCCTGGGCCAGCAGCTCAAGGCCGACTACCGCGACGACGGCGGCGTTCCGGCGCAGTCGGTCACCCAGGCGCGCTCGATCCTGCAGAAGATGGACCCATCGGTGGTGTTCGGCGCCACGCTGACCGGCAACAGCGACGCGATCGCGCCGCTGCTCAACGAGGCCCAGGTCATCAACTTCCCGGGCTCGTCGAACTCCGATGCGATCGATGCGGAGAAGTTCCCCTACGCCTTCCGCGCCTACATCACCGAGGAGTCGTTCAATCAGGCCTTCGTCGAGTACATGAAGGAGGCCGGCCTGAAGACGGCGTCGCTGCTGCTCCCCGACGTCTCGACGCTCCCGCTCGAGGAGGACCTCCGGCCCCGCATGGAGGAGGCTGACCTGGACCTCGTGAGTGTCGAGGAGTACACCGTCGGCAACTCCGACTTCACCCCGCTGGCGCTGCAGATCAAGAAGGCCAACCCTGAGGCGGTGATGTTCTCGGCGGTCTCGGTCGGCGACGCCGCGAACTACGTCAAGGCGGCCCAGGCGATCGGCTCCGAGAGCGTGTTCGTCGGCCAGCCGGGCGTGTCGAGCGGCGCCTTCTCGGAGCTCGCCGGGCCGGCGGGTGAGGACGCGCTCGGCCAGGTCCTCTACAACCTCGCCTACACCGAGGAGAACGGCCCCAACTACCCGCCGATGGTCAAGTTCCTCGACCAGATCAGGGCGGCCGGTGGCGAGAACGACCTGTTCCTGGTCGACGCCTACTGGTACGACATGGTCAAGCTCTGGGCGACCGCGGTCGAGGAGGCTGGGTCCACCGACCCCGACGAGGTCAAGACGGCGCTGGAGGGGATCACGGACTACCCCGGCCTGCAGGGGCCGATCAGCTTCAGCCCGACCCAGCATGACGGCCTGTCGGTCGACTCGATCGTCAACGCGAAGATCGGCCAGCCGCCCAACGAGCAGGGTCTCTGGCTGCAGGAGGACCTGTAGCGCAGGACCCGACCAACCAACGGCGCAGGCACGCGCTCGCCTCAGGGCGGGTGCGTGCCGGCCCTGCGTCGCACTCGTCAGCCGACCGTTTTGTCGAAAACAAGTAGAGACCCCATGTCCACACCACCAGATACAGAGATCATCGACGCATGTGTCCACCACTCGTGGCGGTCGCCCACCGAGTCTGAGATCAACGCCTATCTACCGGAGGGCTGGAACCAGTACGTCACCCGGCCCAGCGCCGCCCAGCAGCACGCGGCGTCCACCGACCGCCCGCTGGCGGCGTTCGAGGTGTGGCACACCAAGCGCACGGTTCCCGATCTCATCTGGACCAACCCCCAGGGCGACCATCGGCCGGACCTGACCCGCGAGGACGGCGTGCATCCGGCGTCGGACGCCGAGGCGCTGGACGAGGCGCTGCTGCAGCCGCACCGCGTGGCGCGCGCCCTGCTCGTCCACGACCGGGCGATGTTCATCCCGGGCGGGACGAACCCGTTCCTGGTGGACGCGTTCTGCACGGCGCTCAACGACTGGACGGTCGATCGGTTCCTCGAGCGCGATCCCCGGCTCTACGGCGCAGTCGTCGCCAACACCCAGACGCCCGCGCGGGCGGCGGACGAGATCCGCCGGATCGGCACCCATCCGAAGATGGCCGCCGTTCTGCTCGCCGTGTCGCCGTCGGGCAAGTTCTTCGGCCACCCGATGTACTGGCCGATCATCGAGGCGGCGGTCGAGCTCGAGCTCCCGCTGGTGATCCACAAGGGCGGCGACGGGGTGCACGGAATGCCCACCGCCCCCGCCGGCGGTCCGCCCTTCACCTTCGCCGAGTACGTGGCGCTCGCCCCGGACAACGTGGCCAACCACATGCTCAGCTTCATGACCAACGGGGTCTTCGAGCGGTTCCCGTCGCTGAAGATCTGCCTGGCGGGCACAGGGCTGACCTGGCTGCCGGGCTTCCTGCGCCGCGCGGACGCCGCCTGGCGCGCCCAGCGCGTGGAGGTGCCGTGGGCGGTCCGCGCGCCTCGCGAGTACTTCAAGGACCACGTCCGCGTGACCACCTACGGAGTCGAGAACGGCAGCAACGGTGGTCAGCTGGTGCGGCGGTTCCTCGACTCGCACGCCGAGCTGCGCGACGCGATCGTGTTCGGCAGCGGCTACCCCTCGTGGGACACGTCGCTGGCCGACGAGATCGAGGCGCTCCTGCCCGAGGACTGGCGGCAGGCGGTCTTCTTCGACAACGCGGCCAGCCTCTTTCGCTGGGAGGGCGGTGCCGTCACGGGGGCCGCCACCGCGACGGTCGCGGAGGGGTCCCGGTGACCGCTCCCGAGACCATCACCCACCACGTCGGGCACGCCGACGACTTCGTCGAGGGGGAGTTTCGCATCGTCGAGCGCGACGGCCGGTCGGTCGGGGTGGTGCGCGTGGACGGCACCTACTACGCGGTCCTCAACGTCTGCCCCCATGCGATGGCGCCGATCTGCGCGGGCAAGCTGCGCGGCACGTCGCTGCCGTCGCAGCCGGGCGAGGAGCCGCAGTTCGGACTCCAGGGGCGGATCCTGGTCTGCCCCTGGCACCACTACGAGTTCGACCTGGGCAGGAACGGGCGCGCGGTCTTCACCGACTACCGGGCGCGCGTTCGGCTCTTCGCGGTGCACGTCGACGACGACGGGCAGGTCAGCGTCGAGATGCCCAAGCGAGCGCAACCCGCGGCCCGTGGCGCACGTGTCGCCGACGGCGCGGCGAGCTGAGAGGAAGGACTCCATGTTCGACGGACCCATCATCGACTGCGACGTCCACAACAGTCCGGTCACCCCTGAGGAGTACCTGGACTACATGCCACACGAGTGGCGCGAGCGCCTGATGGTCAACGGCCAGATGCGATCGCTGGTGCCGCCGCTCCTATCGTCGGCGCAGCTGCCGGACGGCATGACCAGGCGGGCCGAGACCTACCCGTCCAACGGCGGCCCCCCCGGGTCCGACTACGACCTGCTGTGCGAGCAACTGCTCGACCCGTTCGGAGTGGGTGCCGTGGTCTTGGACCACGACATCGGTCATGAGGCTGGCCTGCCTGACGGCGAGCTCGCTCTGGTCTGCGTGCGCGCGCTCAACGACTGGATGCTGGAGCGCTGGCTGACCGATCCGGGCGACGACCGCCTGTTCTCGATCGTGTTGGCGCCGGTCCAGAACCCGGCGGACGCGGTCGCCGAGATCCGGCGCCTCGGCGCCCACGACCGGTTCGTCGGCGCGATGGTGGCTTTCAACGCGTTGGCGAAGCCCCTGGGCCACCCGGTCTATCACGACGTCTACGCGGCCATGGCCGAGCTCGACCTGCCGTTGTACATGCACATCAACGGCGGCGAGTTCTTCGGCATCACCGCCAACTACGCGAGCGGCGGGGGTCCGCCGGCCTACAAGCTCGAGCAGTACCAGTGCGAGTACCAGCCGACCGCCAACCACCTCGCCAGCATGATCGTGCACGGCGTCTTCGAGAAGTTCCCCGACTTCAAGATCCTGCTCAGCGAGACCGGTCTCTCGTGGATCGGCGGATTCGTCGCCCGACTGGACTCCTGCTATGACCTGATGCGCCGCGAGAGCTCGTGGGTGAGGCGGCGGCCCTCGGAGTACCTGCGCGAGCGCCTCGTCATCACCACCCAACCGATCGAGGCTCTCCCCGGTCAGGGGCGGGCGCTGCTCGACGACCTCTCACTGATCGAGGGGGCGGAGGAGATGGTCGGCTTCGCGAGCGACTACCCGCACTACGACGCCGACGATCCGACGTATGCGTTCTCGTTCTTCCCGGAGAGTTGGCACAAGAAGATCGCCAGCGAGAACGCGCGGCGTGTGCTGCGGTTCCCGCCGTCGCTCCAAGCCTCCCTCGACCGACCGCTCGCCGGCCAGGGCGACCACCGTTGACGGGTGAGAGCGCGTGGACCGGATGCCACAGCAAACCGCCGTCACCGACGAGTGCGAGCTCATGGTCGAAGGTGAGGAGCTCGACGTCGTGCTGGCCAGGACGGCCACCGAGTTCGCGGTCCGCAACGTCGAGGCGGTCGGGGCCGGTGAGCTCGATCGCCTGCCGACGTTGGCGATCGAGTCCGATCCGGCCGCGGCCTTGTCGCGACTGCTCGACGAGGTGGTCGAGCTGGCGCAATGCGAGGGGTTCGTGGTGCGAGGGATCGACAAGCTCGCCTTCGACGCGGGGCGGCTGCGAGCGGTGCTGGTGGGCGTCAGTGCTCCATCGCGGATTCGCGGGCGAGTCACCGAGGACGTCACCGTCGAGCCCGTCGACCCTGGATGGGTGAGTCGCGTAGTGACCACACAGCAAACCGCCGTTTGAGAGACAAGGACTAGGAAACGACATGCATGGAGAAGAAACGGTCAAGCCCGAGTCTCAGTCCCAGGAAGTGGTCGCCAACTTCTTCCGGGCGATGGAGACCGCTGACGGGACGGCCTTTGCGGCCGCGCTCGCCGACGACGTGACCTGGACGGCCCCGAAGGAGCTGCCCTTCGGTGGGATCTATCGCGGCAAGGAGGCGGTGCTCAACGACATGCGCGCGGAGGTCGCGCCGCTGTTCACCGAGCCCGCGAAGATCGAGCTGCTGAGCCTGGTCGGGACCGGCAGCGTGGTTGCCGCCGAGTTCATCGGAAGGCGCAAGACGGCCACCGGGCGTGACTACGAGAACCACTACGTCGAGGTCTTCGAGATCGAGGGCGATCAGATCAAGGCGGTCCGTCAGTACATGGACACCCACCACTTCATCACGCGTTGCTACGACTGAGGGTATGACCAGATGATCAAGAGTGACAAGAGGACCCGCCCATGAAGGCGGCGGTCTACTACGGACAGCGCGACGTGCGGGTGGAGTCGGTGCCGGAGCCCGCGGCGCCGGGTCCCCACGAGATCTCGATCCAAGTTTCGTTGTGCGGGACCTGCGGCAGCGACTCCCACGCCTTCGGCGCGGGATCGAAGTTCATTCCGATGGACCATCCCCACCCAGTCACCCACCACTGCGGGCCCACGGTGATCGGCCACGAGTTCATCGGCACGGTGCTCGAGCGCGGCTCGGAGGTCGACGACGTCGAGGTCGGCGACCGCGTGGCGTGCGGGGCCGGCTACTGGTGCGGTGAGTGCGAGTGGTGCCGAGCCGGTCGCATCAACATCTGCCCCGAGTACTTCGTCTACGGCGTCGCCGCCCACGGCGGAATGGCGGAGCTGGTGACGGTGCCGACGAAGCTCTGCCGCCCGGTTCCCGAGGGCAGCTCCGACGCCGCGGCCGCGTGTGCGCAGGCTCTCTCGGTCTCGCTGCACGCGGTGCGTCGCAGTGGAGTCAGCGCGGGCGCCAGCATCGCCGTCGTCGGTGCCGGCGGCGTCGGCGCCGGCGTGATCGCGGGCGCCGCACGCCGGGGGCCCGACGCGCTCATCGCGGTCGACCTCAACGACGACCGTCTAGCGGTCGCCGAGCGCCTCGGGGCAACCCACACGATCAACGGGTCCGCCGGGAACACGGTCGGCCAGATCCAGGAGCTCACCGAGGGAGTGGGGGCGCACGTCGTGGTCGAGGCGTCGGGCAGCCCGATCGGGCTCCAGCTGGCGCTCGACTCGGTCCGCCGTGGCGGCACCGTGCTCCAGCTCGGCCTTCCGTCGGAGCCAGCGAGCATCGACCTGCTCGGGCTTACGGTCCGCGAGATCAACATCATCCCGAGCGTCTCGCACGTTTGCACCGAGGACCTCCCCGAGGCGCTGGAGATGCTGGATACGACGGACTTCGCGGAGATCACCACCGAGGGCGTGGTGCCGATCGACGACGTCGTCGAGGGCGCCCTGGTGCCGATGGTCGAGGGACGCGCGACCGGCAAGCTCCTGATCGATCCGACGAGCGCCTAGTGACGCCGGCCCTTCCACCGACCCGTGAGATCCCCAGAGGAGGCCCGAAAGTATGAGTAACAGGACGCAATCCGACGCCCCGCCGGCCGACGACCTAGCTGTCTCCCGCACCTACCAGTGGGAGGACATGCCGAAGTCGAGCGCGATCGACCCGGCAGCGGTCGTCGCCAAGATCAACGGTCGCGGGACCACGATCCTGCGTGGCGAGCTCGAGGCCGGCTTCAAGATGCCGCGTCACGACCACCCGCAGGAGCAGATCACCATGGTCATGTCGGGTCGCCTGCACGTCTGGTCGGAGTCCGACGAGGAGGGGACCGTCCTCGGGCCCGGTGGGGTGGCGCGCGTGCCCGGCGGAATGCCCCACGGCGCCGAGGCACTCGAGGACACCGTCCTGTTCGACGTCTTCGCGCCAGCGCGGCCCTAGGTCAGGGGAGGCTAGGACTCATGACCGTAACCGTTCACGGTGTACACCATCCAGGACTGGTCGTCAGCGACCTCGACGCATCGCTGGCGTTCTATCGCGAGATGTTCGGCGTGGAGCCCGACTTCGTCGAGCGCAGCGAGGGCCCTGGGGTCGACCAGGCAACTGGCCTCGACGGCGCGATCGTCAGGTGGGCGTTCGTAACGCTCGGCTCCGCGCAGCTCGAGCTGCTGGAGTACGAGACGCCGCGCGGCAGGGACTACGCGCTTCGCGGCTGCGACGTCGGTTGCGCGCACGTATGCCTCGAGGTGGATGACATTCACCAGGCCTACGAGGAGCTCGTGAAGAAGGGCGTCGAGTTCCGGACGCCCCCAACCAAGCTCGGCGCTCCGCTGCCGGACTACTGGATGTGCCACTTCGTCGATCCCGACGGCATTCCGATGGAGCTCTTCCAGCTCCCTCCAAACGCAAAGCAGAGGTGACCTTTCGTGTTATACGTGTTGACTGTACGACGACTCAAGCCCGGGAAGTTCGATGAGTTCCGCGCGGCGTTCATGGGCGAGAACACCGAGAAGATCCCGCCGAACCCGACGGCCTCGGGCCGCTTCGTCCGGTTCAACCTGATCCGGGACGTGACCGACGAGAACACCGTCGTCACCTTCGGCATGTTCGACGGCTCGCGCGAGGAGCTCGAGGCCACCCAGAAGGCGGTCGGCTACTACGAGCGCCGCGCGGCGGCCGACGCCTTCGTGGACGAGGTGGTCGTCAACGGCGTGTTCGACGTTCTGATCGACAACCAGACGGAGTAGGGATGCAGGCTCCAGTCATCAGCCAGATCGGGCACGTCGCGCTGCGCGTTCGGGACCTCGACGCCGCCGAGGAGTTCGCGACGGGACTGGTCGGGCTCCGCGTCACCGAGCGCACCGCCGACGCGATCTGGCTGACGCACGGAACGCCCCACCACACGCTCCAGTACACCCGCGCCGAGGAGGACGCCTTCGACCACCTCGGCCTGGTCGCTCCCGACGCGGAGTCGGTGGCAACCATCCGCGAGCGCGTCGAGGCCGCCGGACTGGAGGCCTTCGAGACTCCGGGCGAGCGGCCGGCGGTCGAGGACGGGTTCTGCTTCGACGCAGAGGGCATCACGTTCGAGATCTACACCCGGATGGCCACGGTCGATCGAGTCGCGACCACCGCGCTGCGGCCGTCGCGACTCGGCCACGCGAACTTCTTCGTGGACGAGCCGGCGCGGCTGCAGACGATCCTCAAGGAGATCCTCGACTTCCGTGTGTCCGACTACGCCGGCGAGCAGGGCGAGTTCCTGCGCTGCAACGTCGACCACCACGGCATCGGCGTGTTTCCCGGCGACGGCGTGGCCCACCACTACGCGTGGGAGTACCCGACGATGCTCGAGGTGGCGGCGATGGCCGACGCCATCGACGCGCGCGGCGCCTCCACCTTGTGGGGGCCGCTGCGCCACGGGATGGGCCGCAACGTCGCCACATACGTGAAGGAGCCCAGCGGCATGCTCGTCGAGTTCTACGCCGACATCGAGCGGATCTACGACGAGCATCACGTCCCCGGCCGGTGGGACTTCGAGGGCGACCACAAGGCGGTGAGCCTGTGGGCCCGGCACGACATCGTCGAGGAGTTCATGGCCGCTGGGCTGCCACCCGTCAAGCGGGGGACGCGACGACAACTGATGAGGAGCGATGGATGAGCATCATCGAATTGGCACACCTGCGCGCGAAGGCCGGCGAGGAGGAAGCCATGGCAGCCGCGCTGCCGGCGGCAGTTGCGGTCCTCGAGACAGCCAAGGGGTGTCTCGGCGCGTCCGCGCTGCGATGCATTGAGCGACCCGACGAGTTCACCTTCTCGGTCCGCTGGCTGGAGGTCCAAGATCATCTCGCCTTTCGCGAGGCGAGCGAGTTCGCGCGCTATCGCGCCACGTTCTCCGAGCATCTGGACGAGGTCATCGGCTTCGCCCACTACAGCGAGCTCTGAGCGGGAGCACGTGACATGCGGTTGATCACCTTCGCCGTCAGTCGATCCGCGGGCGATCCGGTGCTGCGGGCCGGCGTGCACCGAGACGGCGTCGTCGTCGACATCGACCTGGCGATCGCTGCCCGGGGCGGCGAGCCTGTCGCCGCCCCGGCGACCGACGCCGCAGCCGACTCGGAGCTCCTGACCTTGTTGCGCGGCGGCGAGCAAGCGCTCGAGGCGACGCGCGAGGCGACGGGCCGCGCGCTGGCGGCGGGCGACGACCGCTGGGGTGGCGGCACGATCCTGTATTCAGCGTCGGAGGTGCAGATCGTCTCGCCACTGCCGCGTCCGAACAGCCTCCGTGACTATCTCGCCATCAAGGGGCATCTCCTCGGCTGCATCGAGGCGGGCCTGATGGACGCGATCCCCGAGGAGTGGTACACGACGCCGGCCCACTACAAGGGCAACGTCGACGAGATCTACGGACCGGACGACACGGTGCCCTGGCCGCCGTATACCGAGAAACTCGACTACGAGCTCGAGATCTGTGCCGTGATCGGGACGGCGGGCCGGCGCATCGGCGCCGAGGATGCCGGTCGCCACATCGTCGGCTACACGATCTTCAACGACTGGAGCGCGCGCGACATCCAGGCGCGGGAGGGCGCGATGGGCACCGGACCGGCACTCGCCAAGGACTTCGCGACGTCGCTGGGGCCATGCATCGCCACGCCGGACGAGTTCGATCGCGAGAAGGCCCACCTCGAGGCGCGCATCGACGGCGAGGTGTGGTCGACCGGGACGCTCGGCGCGATGCACTTCTCGTTCGAGGAGCTCATCGAGTGGACCAGCCAGGAGGCCACACTGCGACCGGGCGACCTGCTCGGCAGCGGCACGATCGGCGGCGGCTGCGGCCTGGAGCTGGGTCGCTGGCTCGAGCAGGGCGCGGTCGTCGAGATCGAGGCCGAGGGCATCGGCGTGCTGCGCAATCACGTCGGCCGCAAGGGCGAGGGCCCGCGCCGCGTCGTCGAGACCCTGGGCGCCTACTAGCGCGCCACACACGATCTGACTGAGGTGAGACCAACCCATGTATGAGGACTACGAGTTCCTGCAAGTCGAGCCGGGCGAGGACCGCGTCCTGCGCATCACGATGAACCGCCCCGAGAAGCTCAACGCCTCCGGCGAGGTGGGGCATGGCGAGCAGGGCCGGATCTGGCGCGACTTCGACGCCGACCCCGAGATGAACGTCGCGCTGATCACCGGAGCCGGCCGGGCGTTCGCCGCGGGCGGCGACCTCGAGCTCGGCAACGGCGGCATCCCGACCGACATGCGCGACGCGCGCGCGATCGTCCGCAACATGATCGACTGCCGCAAGCCGATCGTGTCGGCGATCAACGGCGCGGCCGTCGGCGGCGGGCTCGCCGTGGCGTTGCTGGCCGACATCAGCATCGCCGCCGAGCAGGCGGTTCTGATCGACGGTCACATGAAGATCGGCCTGGTGGCCGGCGACCACGCCGCGCTGGTGTGGCCGCTGTCGATCGGCATGGCCCGCGCCAAGTACCACCTGCTGCTCTGCAATCGCATCACGGGCGAGGAGGCGGCCGACATCGGGCTCGTCTCGAAATGCGTGCCCCAGGACGAGCTGATGGACACCGCGAACGCGATCGCGGTCCAGCTCGCGCAGGGCCCGCAGTTCGCGCTGCAGGCCACCAAGGCGGCGCTCAACGATTGGTACACGCAGAACGTGAGCATCTTCGAGCACTCGCTCTACATGGAGGCGCTCAGCATGACCCTGCCCGACCACGAGGCGGGCATCGAAGCGTTCAAGGCACGCCAAGACCCCCAGTTCCCCGGCGTGGAGAACTCCAACGTGTACTGAACGGTCCGTAGCGATGGCTGATCACGATTTCAAGAGAACGGAGTAGACGATGCGGTTTGCGACTATCAGGACAGACGGCGGGACCAAGGCGGCGCGGGTGGACGGCGAGGAGCTCGTCTTACTGCCATTCAGCGACGTCGGAGCGCTGATCGCGTCGGGACCCGACTGGGCCGAGCGTGCGGCGGGCGTCACGGGCAAGAGCGTGGGGCTCGCGGAGGCCGACTTCGCGCCGTTGACGCCAGCGCCGGAGAAGGTCATCTGCGTCGGCCTCAACTACCACGACCACGCGCAGGAGTCCGACCTCCAGATCCCCGATGTGCCGACGATCTTCCCGAAGTTCTCGCGCAGCCTGATCGGGCCGACCGACGACATCGTCATGCCCCCGGTGTCCGACAAGGTCGACTGGGAGGTCGAGCTGGGCGTCGTGATCGGACGGGACGCTCGCTACGTCGCCAAGGACGAGGCCGAGGCGACGATCGCCGGCTACACCATCGTCGACGACGTCTCGGCACGAGACTGGCAGCTGCAGACCTCGCAGTGGATGCCCGGCAAGATCGTCGAGGGCCTGACGCCTGTCGGGCCGTTTCTCGTCACGCCGGACGAGGTCGACCACGCTCGCTCGCTCGGCATGCGGCTGACCGTCGACGGCGAGGTCATGCAGGACTCCTCGACGAGCGGGATGGTGTTCTCACCGAGCGAGATCATCTCCTACATCAGCCAGGTCATCACGCTCGTGCCGGGCGACCTGATCGCGACCGGGACGCCCGCGGGCGTCGGGCACGTTCGCGATCCGAGTGTCTACCTGACCGAGGGCAAGGTCGTCGAGACCACGATCGAAGGGCTCGGCACGCAGACCAACCACTGCGTCGTCAACGGCGCCGGGCGCTGATGGAAGGGTCGCTCGCCGCCTGGACGACGCTCGCGGAGCGGTGGTCGCTCGCGTCGGCCGCGGCGGCGGACGCGGCCTTCCTCGAGTTCGATCAGCCCGGCCGCGATGTCGTCTCATGGACGTATCGTGAGTTCGACGCGATCGTCGGGGATGTACGCCAGGCGCTCGCGGCGCGCGGCGTGCGGCGTGGCGACTGCATCCAGCTCGTGCTGCCGAACTGCCCGGCGTTCGTCGCGGTCATGCTGGCGGCGGCGACGAGCGGCGTGACGTTCCTGCCATGCGATCCACGCAGCACGGCCGAGGAGCTGGGCCGGCAGTCGGCGCGGGTGAACCCGGTGCTCGCCGTCTGCGGCAGCGACCAGGCTGCGGCCTACGGCGCGTCGGGGGCCGCGGCCCCCGCGGTGGTCGTGGAGCCGGGCGATCCCACCCTCGGCGATCTCCGTGCTGGAGGCGCGGAGATCGCCGACGTCCAGGAGGTCGCCCCGCCGTCGCCGCGCGACACGCTCGCGCTGATGTTCACCTCGGGCACGACGTCGGCGCCGAAGATCGTCGAGCTCACGCAGGCCAACTATGCCTTCGCCGGCGAGGTGATGGCCGCCGCGGCGGGGTTGCGTGCTGAGTCGCGGTTCCTGGTCGTGCTGCCGCTCTTCCACGCCAACGCGCAGTACTACTCGCTGGCGGCGTCGATCTGGGTGGGGGGGACGGTGGTCCTCGCCAACGGGTTCTCGGCGTCGAGGTTCCTCGAGCAGGCCGAGCGGCTGCGGGCGACGCACGCGTCGCTGTTCGCCGCGCCGATCCGGATGATCCTCGCGCGCGCGCAGCCGACGCCGCTGTCACGCCCGCTCGAGAACGTGTGGTTCTCGCAGAACCTCACCGATGACGAGTACGAACGGTTCGCGGCGTTGGTGGGCTGCCGGCCGCGGCAGATCTACGGCATGACCGAGACTGCTCCCGCGGTGCTCACGTGCGGGCGCCTGGATCCGCCGAAGATGACCGTCGGCACGACCACCCTCGGCTGTCACGTCCGTCTCCGCGAGCTGGAGACCGACGCGCCGGTCGCCGATGGTGCGACCGGCGAGATCCAGGTCGGCGGGTTCCCGGGGCTTTCGCTCTTCGCCGGCTATCGCGACAATCCCAAGGCCACGGCCGAGGCGCTCGTCGAGCCCGATGACACAGGCTTCGCGTGGCTGAAGACCGGCGATCTCGGTCGTGTGGAGCCTGCGGGCGACGTGACGTTCGTCGGTCGCGGGGGCGACATGCTCAAGGTCGCCGGCGAGAACGTGTCGGTGGTCGAGGTCGAGTCGCTGATCGTCGAGCACGAGGGGGTTCGCGACGCTGCGGTCGTCGGGGTGGCCGATCCCGTGCGCGACGAGGTGCCGATCGCGTTCGTCGTAGCGGCGGACGGCGCGTCGGACACCCTGGTCGAGGACCTGATGGCATGGTGCCACGACCGGCTGTCCGGCCCGCGGCGTCCGGCGGAGATCCACGTCGTCGACGAACTGCCGCGCACCGCGGTCGGCAAGATCCAGCGGTTCCGCCTGGCTGCGCCACGTCGTGGCTGAGCTGCCGCTCGATCTCACCGGCGCGATCGCGACGGCGATCGACGGCGCCGACGTGAGCGGTCATCCACTCGCGTTGGGCTACGTCGACGATGCCGGGCACGCTGCGCTGTCCTACCGCGGCAGCGTGTACGTCTACTCGCCGTGGCAGCTCGCGCTGTGGTCACGCAGTGCCGACGGCGGCCTGGTGGCCGCGATAGCGCGGCGGCCCCAGGTCTCGCTGCTGTACTACGCGCGCGAGACTCCAGGGCCCCGCTACCTGTCGATCGGCGGCCGCGCACGGGTCGTGCGGTCTGTCGACGAGCGCGTCTACGCCACCATGCCGCAGCATGAGCGCGAACGCGACCCGGACGCGGCCGGCGTCGCCGTGATCGTCGACGTCGACCGCGTCCTCGGTTTCGACGAGACGGGCCGTTTCACCATGGCGCGCGCCTAGCCTTCGCGGGCGCCGTCGAAGTCGAGGTTGTGGGTGATGCGCGTCCCGTCGCGGCCGAACGCGTCGAGGTAGTCGCGGATGCGCCGCTCGGCGACCTCCAGGTCGGTGTTGCCGAGCGTGATGTTGAGGAGGTCGATGTACCAGGGCGCCTTGACCGGCTCGAGCGCATAGGCGTGGACGATCGCCCGGGCGATCGGCAGCGTCGTCGGCTTGGACTCGTCGTGGACGTCCTTGGCGTCAGCGGTGAGGAGCTTCTCGTACTCCTCCTCGAGCAGGCGCTCGTAGAGCTCGACGGTGAGCGTGTCGCCGGCGGTGACGCCGGCGTCCGGGTCGTCTGCGGTGAACGCGCCGTCCTTGTGCAACCACTCCCAGAGCACCGAGAGCCGGATCTCGCCGGTGGCGGCGTCCTCCATGAGGTAGAGGACGTCTTCGTCCGAGAAGAAGTCGGCGGGCTTCAGCGCCGCGGCCTGGAAGCCCTGCTCGAACGCGTTGCCGTACTGGAGGGCGACGCTGAGCAGGTCGCGCGCCCCGCGCACCGTGCGCGGGGCGGGCTCGAGCTGAGTGAGCGCCGCCGCGTCCTCGGGCGTGTAGGTCAGCGTCGGGAACTCGCGGCCGAGCTGGTTGTCCGCGCCGACGCGCTCCCAGACCGGGCGCATGATGTGGACCATCTTCCAGTGGGCCACCCACTTGCCCGACGCGCCCGCAGCCTGCTCGCGCTCGCCACCGGCGACCGCCTTCGCCATCGCCGCTTCGACCCCGGCGGGCGTGCCGACCGGGATGTTGGGCTCCATCCCGCCCTGCCAGAGCGCGCAGTTGCCTTCGGCGTCCGGCGTGTTGGCGGCCCGGCGCACGCGGTCCTCGTAGGCGCGCATGTAGGCGTAGGTCATCGCCACCGCGTCGATGTTCGGGTGGACGAACTCGGGATCCCAGGAGAGGGCGTCCGACACCGAGTTGATGTAGTCCCAGCGGCCGGTGTTGAAGCCGACGAAGTGCCTGCCGAGCGCGGCGCGGATCTCCATCAGCTGGAAGGACGCCTCGAGCTGCTCGACCAGCACGTAGCCGACGATGCTGCCACGGTCGAGCTCGAGATGGTCCTCGAGGGTGTCGAGCAGCCGCGCCCAGTGGGCGGCCTCGGCGGCCGTCTGGATCTTCGGCATGTACAGCACGATCGAGCGGCCCTCCGTCTGCAGCGCCCGATGATTGTTGACGACATACAGCACGAGGTCGGCGATCGTCGCCGAGAACCCGCGACCGTCGGCGTGCTCGACATGCCGGTCGTCGAGATGCAGGCCGCGAGCACGGAAGATCCGCGTCGTGAATCGGATCTGCTGGCGCCAGTCGGCGATCGTTTCGCGACCGAGGAAGCCCCGGGCCCACGTGTTCATCTCGGCGGCGACCTGCTCGGCGACCGCCAGGAACTCCGGGTCCTCCGCGATCATCAGCTGAAGGTTGCGCTGGTTGTCCAGCGACATCGCGTCGACCTGGCCGACGGCGTCCTCGCCGTCGAACATCCAGCCGTCCGCGCCCGACAACATCGCGTAGGCGACATTGCGAAGCCCCGAAGCCGTCGACGACCGCGGCTTGGTCGCCGGGCCGGTCCCCTGGATCCACTGACGCTGGAGATCCGCCGGGATCGCCGCGCCGACGAAGCGGCCCGCACGGGCATCGGCAACGCTGATGTCCGTGCCGTCGATCACCGAATCCTCAGGCAGGAAAGTGATGCGCTGCCCGACGCGAGCACGCTCGGCGCGCCGAGCGAGCCGTTCGGCCATCAGCTCGTGGCGCCGGACGTCCAGCGGTGCGAGCAGCTCCAGCGCCGCGACCGCCTCGTCGGTGTAGACGTCGGGGTGGGACCTCAGCGCGGAGGCGCGGATCGTGATGGCGGGCATTCGGGTACGGACCTCTTTCAGGGGGTGAGCGGGGTCAAGGGCATCATAGATGCATCCGCGGGGCGGCCGGGCTGCGGCACTCCTGTCGGGCGGCGCGAGCACGGCGGGGCGTCGCCTCTATTCTCCCGGTCTTACATGAGAGATGCATCTATGTTCCCCAGCCGCGCCGTGGTCGTCGGTGCGGGCCCGTCCGGCTTCTACACCGCCGAGAACCTGCTGTCCGCGGGCTTCGCGGTCGACCTGATCGATGCGCTGCCGACGCCGTTCGGGCTCGTGCGCTCAGGCGTCGCGCCAGATCATCCGAAGATCAAGGCCGTCACCCGCATCTACGAGAAGACGGCACAGCGCGCGGGCTTTCGGTTCTTCGGGGGCCTCGAGCTGGGCGTCGACGTCACGCGCCAAGAGCTGCTGAACCGCTACGACGTCGTCGTCTACGCGATCGGCACCGCCGCGGACAACAGGCTCGGCATCCCGGGGGAGGATCGCCCCGGCTCCTACGGGGCGAGGCGGTTCGTGGCCTGGTACAACGGCCATCCCGACGCCGTCGACGAGGAGTTCGTGCTGCACTCGCGGCGAGCGGTGGTGGTTGGCAACGGCAACGTGGCGATCGACGTCGCCCGGATGCTGGTGCTCCACCCCGACGAGCTCGCGGTGACCGACGCGGCCGACCACGCGATCGCGAGCCTGGCCGAATCCGCGGTCGAGGAGGTCGTCCTGCTCGGCCGCCGCGGGCCGGCGCAAGCGGCGTTCACCAATCCTGAGCTGCGGGAACTCGGCGAGTTGCGGCGCGCCGGCGTGGTGGTCGATGCTGCGGATCTGGATCTCGACGCTGCCAGCGCGCGTTGGCTGGAGGAGGAGGCCGACACGACGGCCAAGCGCAACGTCGAGCTGCTTCGCCGATACGCCGCCGATCCGCCGCTCGAGGCGTCTCACCGTGTCGTCTTGAAGTTCCTGCGCTCGCCCGTCGAGATCGTCGGGGAGGGCGAGGACGGTCCGGTCGAGGGCGTGCGGGTAGCGCGCAACGAGATGCGCGACGCCGGCGAGGGGCAGCTGCGCGCCGTAGCCACCGGCGACGAGGAGCTGATCGAGTGTGGGCTGGTGCTGCGGTCGATCGGCTACCGCGGCAGGCCGGTGGCCGATCTGCCGTTCGACGAGCTCCGCGGCCTGATCCGCAACGTCGGCGGCCGCGTCGTGGACGAAGCGCAGCGTCACCACGCGGGCGAGTACGTCGTCGGGTGGATCAAGCGTGGGCCGTCAGGGGTCATCGGCACCAACAAGAGGGATGCGGCCGAGACCGTCGCACGGATCGTCGAGGATCTCGAGGCCGGTCGCGTCCACGCCGCCACGATCACCGACGCGGACGAGATCGGCGAATGGCTGGCCGGCCGCAACGGCCACTTCGTGACCTGGAGCGGCTGGCAGGCGATCGACGAGCACGAGAAGGGCCGCGGCGAACCCCACGGCCGCCCACGCGTCAAGCTCGTCCGCCTGCCTGAGCTGTACGAGCAGGCGCGCGGGGCCGTCGCGCGCTAGCCCGGTGGCACGGCGGGGCGCGGCCGAATCGACGGGGTCACGGCACTAGCTCACGCCGAGCGACACCGCGCTGGCGGTGCCCGCCAGGGCGACCGTCAGAGTCGCGGCGCCCTCCAGCGCGACGGCCGGGATCGCGGAGCCGGTGATGACCAGCTCGCCGGCGCGCAGGCCGTCGCTGGCCAGTGCCGCCTGTGCGGCGATCGCGCGAACGACCTCGACGAGGTCGCCGAGCACCGCCGACGGGTCGACGTCGTCGGCGTGGACATCGTCGTCGATGGTCACGCGCAGACGGGCCTCGTCGATCGGGACGGGCGTCCACGGCCCCACGGCGTAGGCGCGGTGGAAGATGTTGCCGGCGAGGACGGCCTCGAGGTCGTCGGGCGCGCTCAGGTCCACCAACTCGATCGCCGGCGCGACGGCGCCGATCGCTGCGCGCGCCGCCTCGGCCGACGCGTCGCCCGCCAGGTCGCGGTCGACCCGCACGGCCAACTCCGGCTCGAAGGTTGGCGCGCCCCAGCCGCCGAGCGTCACTTGGCCGCCGCTGGCGACGAGCGTCACGCTGGTGACGAAGCCCGCCACCGGGGCGCTCGTGCCGACCTTCTCCATCGCGGCCGCGGCGCCGAGTCCCGCCTTCCAGCCGATCGAGCGCGCGCCGGCGCGGAGCTGCTCCGCACGCGTGCGCGCCTGCGTCGTCATGCCGGCGATCACGCGTGGGTCGCCGGTGTTGTGCTGGTGGTCGACGGTGCTGTGGTTGGTCATCTGTGTTCCCCTCCGGGAAGCAGGAGTCGTAGTGTGCCTTCGAGGTGGCGGTCGATGGTCGCCAGGGCGTCGCTCGGCTTGCGCGCGTTCACGGCGGCCACCAGCTCGCGGTGCTCGCTGACGATCGACCGCTTGCGGGCGGCGTCGCGGATGATCGCGGCGATGCCCATGCGGCTCTGGCGGTCGCGCAGGGAGTCGTGCAGCTCCAAGAGGATCGGGTTCCCGGCGGCGCCGACGAAGATCCGGTGGAACTCGCGGTCCGCCTCGACGAACGCCGCCGTCTCGCCGGCCTCGAGCAGTCGCTCCTGCTCGACGATCGACGCATCGAGCTCCGCGGCGAGGTCGGTGCCCTTGAGCACCACCTTTTCGATCGCGTGACGCTCGACGAGCAGCCGCGTCTCGAGCACGCTCTCGACCTCGGCCACCGATACCGCGACGACCAGGGCGCCGCGCTTGGGATAGAGGCGCAGCAGGCCTTCGCGCTCCAGGCGCAGGAAGGCCTCCCGCACCGGGGTGCGGCTCATGCCCGCGCCTTCGGCGATCTCGCCCTCGCTGATGATCTCGCCGCCGCCAATGCGTCCGTCGAGGATCCGCTCCTTTGTGTACGCGTACGCCCGGTCGCCTGCGGCCATCTCACATTTATATCGCATCGACTTGACATGCAGCATCGTACGTGACATAGATGCAAGAGCATGGGCGTGCGCGAAGAACTCGCAGCCACGGGGCTGGGGGCAAGGGTTCTGGGCGACCACGCCCAGCTCGCGGCGTTCGGGTCCGACGGGCTGACCGCGTTCTATCAGCGAGCCGCGGCGGTGGTGGTCGTGGAGTCCGCCGCCGAGGTCGTGACTGCCGTGCAGGTTTGCCACCGGCTGGGCGTTCCGTTCGTCGCGCGCGGCAGCGGCACGTCCCTGTCGGGCGGGTCGCTGCCGATCGAAGGCGGCGTGGTCATCGCGCTCAACCGCCTCAACAAGGTGCTCGAGGTCGACCCGCAGACGCGGACCGCGGTCGTCGAGCCGGGCGTCATCAACCTGGACGTAGGTCGCGCGGCGGCGCGACACGGCCTCGCCTACGCGCCCGACCCGTCGAGCCAGTCGGTGTGCACGATCGGCGGCAACCTTGCCTTCAACTCGGGCGGCGCCCACTGCCTCAAGCACGGCATGACGAGCAATCACGTGCTCGGTCTCACGGTCGTGCTCCCCAATGGGGAGGTGGCTGAGTTGGGCGGCCCGTCGACCGAGCACGTCGGGCCGGACTGGACCGGGATGTTCTGCGGGTCCGAGGGTCTGTTCGGCATCGCGGTCCGCGCGACCCTGCGGCTGGTGCCCGTGCCGGAGGCGGTGCGGACCTCCCTCGCGGTCTACGACGGCCTCGAGGCGGCCGGCGACGCGGTGGCGAACATCGTCGCGGACGGGCTGCTGCCCGTCGCGATGGAGATCATGGACGCGCTGGCGATGGAGGCGGCCGAGGCGTCGGTCCGGCCCGGCTACCCGGCCGGCGCCGCGCTGCTGATCGTCGAGCTCGAGGGCGAGCGCGAGGTGGTCGAGGCCGACGCCCGGCGCCTGGACGCGCTGCTGGAGGCCTCGGGCGCGTCGACGGTTCGCGCGACCGCCGACCCCGACGAGCGCGCCCTGATCTGGAAGGGGCGCAAGAGCGCCTTCTCGGCCGTCGGCTGGCTGTCGCCCGACTACCTCGTGCAGGACGGCGTGGTCCCCCGCACGCGGCTGGGCGAGGCGCTGGCCGAGATCGACCGGCTGAGCGCCGCGCGTGGCATCCGCGTCGCCAACGTCTTTCACGCCGGCGACGGCAACCTCCATCCGCTGATCCTGTTCGACGGGCGCGAGCCCGGCGCCGTCGACCGGGCCGAGGCGCTGGCTGGCGACATCCTCCGTCTGTGCGTCGACCTCGGTGGCTCGATCACCGGCGAGCACGGGGTCGGCGTCGAGAAGCGCAAGTACATGTCCTGGATGTTCAGTGACGACGACCTCGCGTTGATGCGCCGTGTCCGGGACGAGGTCGACCCGGCGCAGCTGGCCAACCGCGGCAAGGTCCTCGAGCCGGCGGCCGCGCCATGAGCTGCGCGGTCGCCGACGCGGAAGAGCTGGCGGAGGCTGTCGCGGCCTGCAGTCCCGGCCGCCGCATCCTGCCCGTTGCCGGAGGGTCCAAGCCGGCGCTCTCTGCCGAGCCGCGTGACGACGTCGACGTCCTCGACGTCTCTGCCCTGAGCGGGGTGCTCGAGTACGACCCGGCGGAGCTGACGCTCACCGCGCGGGCGGCCACCCCGGTGACCGAGGTCACCGACCTGCTGGCTGCCAACGGCCAATACCTGCCGTTCGACCCGCCGCTGGCCGATGCGGGTGCCACGCTCGGCGGCGTCGTCGCCGCCGGGGCCTCCGGGCCCAACGCCCTGCGCCACGGCACGGTTCGCGACTTCGTGATCGGCGTCCGGCTCGTCGACGGCACCGGCACGCTCGTCGGAGGTGGCGGCAAGGTGGTCAAGAACGCCGCCGGCTTCGACCTGCCCAAGTTGATGGTGGGATCGCTCGGCCGACTGGGCGTGATGACGCAGTTGTCGTTCAAGGTGCTCCCGCGTCCGCGCGCCGCGTTGACGCTCGAGTTCGCGTTCGACACGACCGCCGACGCGGTGGCCGCGGCCTGTGCCTGCGCGGGCGGGCCGCGCGAGCTGGACGCCGTCGACGTCCTCCCGGGCGGCTGCCTGGTCGTTCGCCTCGGCGGCGACCCCGAGGCGCTGGTTCGTCGGTCCAGGCGGCTCGCCGCGGCGCTCGGCGCCGCGCCGGTTGCGGTCGAGGAGGGCGACGCGGAGGCGGCGTCGTGGGACGACGCCCGCGAGCTGCGTTGGGCCGCGGCGGAGGCGACCGTCGTCCGCGTCCCGGGGACCGCACCGACCTGCGTCGAGCTGGAGCGGGCGGTGGCGGTGGTTGGCGGCGAGACGCGGATCTCGCTGGCCGCGAATGTCGCCTGGGTGGCTTGGCCGGCTGAGCAGCCACTGGGCGACCTGGACGGTCTGCTGCGTGATGCGGCAGCGACCGGCCAGGTCATCCGCGGCGCCGTTACCGCTGGCGACGCCGTACTTGGTGCGCCGATCCGCAACACGTTCGGCGAGCGGATCCGCCGGGCGCTCGACCCGAACCGCCGTTTCCTGGAGGTCTGACCGTGGAGCACGCAATCCCCGTCGACGCCATCGGGCCCCAGGGCGAGGCCATGGCCGGGGCCATCGGCTCCTGCGTCCACTGCGGGTTCTGTCTGCCTACCTGCCCGACCTACGTCGAGATGGGGGAGGAGATGGACTCTCCGCGCGGGCGGATCTTCCTGATCAAGGAGGTGCTCGAGGGGCAACTCGAGGTCGAGCTCGCGCTCCCGTACCTCGACAACTGCCTCGGCTGCCAAGCGTGTGTGACCGCCTGCCCGTCGGGCGTGCCCTACGGCGAGCTGATCACGTCGTTCCGCGCCCACGCCGAGCCCAGCCGCCGCCGCCCGCCCGCCGACGGCCTGCAGCGGGCGCTGACCCTGCGCACGCTGCCCTACCCGCGCCGGTTTCGCGCCGCCGCGCGGGTGGGCCGCCTCGCCAAGCCGTTCGCGCGCCTTCTGCCGGAAAGCATGAGGGCCATGTTGGCGTTGCTGCCCGACCGGCTGCCCACGGCGGCGCCGCTGCCGACCGTGTACCCCGCGATCGGCGAGACCCGTGCCCGGGTCTCGCTGCTGGCGGGCTGCGCCCAGCAGCTGCTGGCACCGGATATCAACTGGGCCACGCTCCGTGTCCTGGCCCGCAATGGCGTCGAGGTGACGATTCCGCCGGCGCAGGGCTGCTGCGGCGCCCTCTCGCTGCACACGGGGGCCGCCGACCAGGCGCGGACCCTTGCGCGACGCAACCTGAAGGCCTTCGGGGCCGACGTCGACGCGATCGTGACCAACGCGGCCGGCTGTGGCTCGGGCACGAAGGAGTATGGGCTGCTCTTCGCCGGTACGCCCGAGGAGGACGAGGCCCGCGCGTTCGCCGACCGGGTGGTCGACGTGTCGGTGTTCCTCGCCGAGTTGGGCCTGCGCGAGCCGCCGCCTGCGCTCGACGCGCCACTGTCGGTCGCCTATCACGACGCGTGCCATCTCGCCCACGCCCAGGGCGTCCGGCGCCCCCCGCGCGACCTCCTCGAGGCGATCGAGGGCGTGACGCTCGTCGAGCCCGACGGGTGGGAGCTCTGCTGCGGCTCGGCCGGCACCTACAACGTCGAGAAGCCGCAGACAGCTGCGGCGCTCGGAGCCCGCAAGGCCACGAACCTGCGCGCGACCGGCGCGCGCTTGATCGCCACCGGCAACATCGGCTGCATGACGCAGGTGGAGACCCACCTTCGCGCGCAGGGCTCCGACATCCCCGTCCTGCACACCCTGCAGGTTCTCGACCGGGCGTACGCCGCCGCGCTATAGGCGCGCCGAGCGCCGACCATTCCGATCCGCCCGCGGAACCGCGTCGCCTAGCGGCCGAGCACGCGCAGGAACCGGACCGCGGGGCGCGAGAGCGCGCCCTCGGCGCCGCGGGCGCGGACGACGAGCCGGTACAGGCCGGGGGCGAGGCGGCGCTGGAAGGAGGCCCGGCGCTTGGTCCAGACGGCCCCGGAGCGCGCCCGGGTCCGCTCGATCGTCGCGACGTTCCGCAGCCGGCCGGTGAACCGGCGGCCGGAGCGGGCCGGCGGGCACTTGCGCAACGCCCGAGCGCCGACCGCGCGGTCGATTCGGACGCGGACCGCGCCGGCATCGGCGAGACGCATCGCGAGCCGCACGCGGACCCGGCCGGAGCGATTGGCGCGGACGCAGCGCGGGGTCAGCGCGAGGGCGCGGATCGCCGGCTTGGCCGGACGGGCCGGCGGCGCCGGCGGTCGGGGCGCGGCGATCGCGACGGTGGCCGCGGCGCGGGCGGTGGGGGAGCCCGCGCAGGTGGCGGTCTGGCCGGTGAACACCGTCTCGGTCGAGCAGCCGCCCGCGTCGGCGACGGTCACCGAGGCGGCGTAGTCGCCCGCGTGCGCGTAGATGTGGGAGGCCGTCGGCGTGGCGGTCGTGGTCGTCGTCCCGTCGCCGAAGTCCCAGCGGTAGCTGGCGACCGTCCCGTCAGGGTCGGTGGAGGCGGATGCGTTGAAGGCGACGGGGGCGCCTGGAGCGTGGCTGCCACTCACGGCCAGCGCGGTGGCGTACGCCGTGCGCGCGGAGGCCGGCGTCGCGGCGGCGAGCAGGGCCGCGGCGAGGGTGAAGGCGACCAGCAGCGCGCGAGCGCCGCGGCGGAGCAGATGGGCCATGGAGGGTTACTCGGCCAGCTGTCAGTCGGCCTTGAGCGCCGCCCGGAGCTCAGCGCGCCCGCTCAGTCGGGCCCGGCCCGGTGGACCGCTATCCCCTCTGGCCGCTGTGGCCCGGGGTGGTTGGCCAGCCGGCCGTGGAAGGCGTTGGCGACGCGCAGGCCGTGGACCTTCGCCATCGCGGCCCGCTCGCCGTCGAAGAGCTCGTCGACGGTCCGGCACCAGAGAACCAGCCAGCGCTCGAAGTGGGCCTTGGTCAGCCCGGCCCGCTCGTGCAGCTTGGCGTGGACGCCGAAGGCGCCGCCGTAGTAGCTCTGGTTGCCGAGCAGGACCGTCTCCCAGAACGAGGTGATCACCGGCACGTGCTCCTCGAGGTCGAGCTGGGCGACGTCGGTGAAGATCCAGCCGATCAGCTCGTCCTCCATCGCCCTCGAGTAGAAGGCCCGCACCAGCCGCTCGCAGTCGGCCCGGCTCTCGATGTCCGCCAGCTCTCCTTCGCTCACGGCCCTCAACTATGTCAGCGCACGTCGGCCTTCGCGATCCGCCAGCAGCCGACCGCCAGCGGCAGCGCCAGCCAGAGCGCGAGCGAGGTCGCGACGCGGGCCCACTGGCCTGAGCTGAGAGTCTCCTCGAGCAGCGGCGTCATCGTACGGGCCTGGTCGAGCCACTCGGCGACGCTCTCGACGGCCGGGATCGAGCCGAGCGCCGACCACGCCGCCGGGAGCACGTAGTAGAGGACGATCGCCGGGGCGGAGGCGAGCAGCACCGCGCCGAAGCCGATCCCGGCGAGCATCGGAACGACGACCGAGACGGCACCCTGGACGCCGAGTGCGAACGAGAACGACCAGTCTCCGGCGGCGGCCGCCGTCATCGCGACGCCCGCGACCAGCGACAGGACGAACGCGGCACCGCTCAGCGCGAGGCCGGCGAGCAGCTTTGCGGCGAAGATGCGCAGCCGGCGCGGCACCAGCGTGAAGGTGACCATCGCCGTGCGCTGCGACCACTCAGAGGTCACCAGCAGGATCCCGATCACCGGCAGCAGCAGCGTCGACGGGAGCGTCGCGATCGCGAAGAAGTCGAGCAGGCGGGCGTCCTCGTCGGGGAAGGCGAAGACGGCGATCACGGCCACCGCGAGCGTCAGCGCGGCGGTGATCCCGAGCAGCCAGGCGCCCGCGCGGGTGTCGACCATCTTGCGCAGCTCGACCGCGGTCAGCCGGCCCAGGCCGGGAGCGGTCGCGGCGAGCGGGCGCGGGGCGGGCAGGTCGGAGGGGGTGGCGGCGGTGGACATCAGGCGGCCTCCTCGGCCTCGGCGGTGGCTGGGACGGCGGGCTCGGCGGTCAGCTCGAGGAACAGACGCTCGAGGCCCGCGCCCTCCGAGCGGCCGAGCCTGCGCAGCGCGACGCCGCCGGCGAGCGCGGCGCGGCCGACGGCGTCGGGCTCGGCCTCGACGACCAGAGCGCCGTCGGCGGTCTCCACGTAGGCGAGGTTCGCGGCGGACAGCGCCGCCGCGAGCGCGCTCGCGTCCGGCGCCTCGACGGTCGTTCCACTGCCGGCGAGCAGCTCCTCGCGGGCGCCCTCGGCGAGGATCTTCCCGCCGCCGATGATCACCAGCCGGTCGGCGATCGCCTCGACCTCGCGCAGCAGGTGCGAGGACAGCAGCACCGTGCCGCCGCGATCGGCGAAGTCGCGCAGCAGCTCGCGCATCCAGCGCATGCCGTCCGGGTCGAGTCCGTTGGCGGGCTCGTCGAGGATCAGCACCTCGGGGTCCCCGATCAGCGCGTGGGCGATCCCGAGCCGCTGGCGCATCCCGAGCGAGTACTGGCGCACCCGCTTGCGGGCGGCCAGCTCGTCGAGGCCGACCCGGGCCAGCAGGCCGTCGACGCGGTCCTCCTCGAGACCCATCGTCCGGGCGGCGAGCGCGAGCACCTCGCGGCCGCGGCGGCCGGCGTGCTGGGCGGAGGCGTCGAGCAGCACGCCGACGCGCATCCCGGGGTTGGGCAGCGCGGAGTAGCGGCCGCCGAGCACCGTCGCGGTGCCGGAGTCGGGCGCGAGCAGGTCGCAGACCATCCGCATCGTGGTCGTCTTGCCGGCCCCGTTCGGGCCGAGGAATCCGGTGACGGTCCCGGGCTCGCAGCGGAAGGTCACGTCGTCTACCACGGCCCGTCCGCCGAGCCGCTTGGTCAGCGCTTCGGTCTCGATCATGGCGCCAGCATCGCGAAGGCGCCGGCTGTCGCCAACCTCCGGCGGTCGATGCCTGCCCCGACCGATGGCGGTGGCTTCAGCTACTTCGGTAGGGGGCCGGCGGGCCACGGCGCGCGTAGGCTTGGCGGGTGATGGTCGGCCCGTCGCTCTGGCACCTGCCGCTGCTTCCCGGCGATCTGCGCGAGCAGCCCGACGGCCACCGCACGGCCCGCGACTGGGTCGTCGACGGGCTCGTGTTCCTGCTCGCGCTCGGGATCTCGGCGGTGGTCCTGGCCGACAGCTGGTCCGAGCACGGGCCGCTGCTGTTGGCGGTCGACCTGACGCTCGGGGTGGTCGCCCTCGGCCTGGTCTGGCTGCGCCGCGCGCGGCCCGACGCGGTCGGGGTGCTGACCGCCGTCGCGTCGATCTGCTCGGCCGGCGCCGGCGGGCCCGCCGCCGTCGCCCTCTTCAACGTGGCGCTGCGGGGCTCGCGGCGGGGGATCCTGGCCACAGTTGCGCTGACGCTCGCGGCGGTCGTGCTGTTTCCGCTGATCTATCCCCCGCACGACCCGCTGTTGGTGTTCTATGTCTTCGGCGTGCTGATCACCGCGGTGCTGGTCGGCTGGGGGCTGTTCGCCCGTGCGCGCCGTGAGCAGGTGCTCGCCCTGCGCGACCGGGCGGCGCGGCTGGAGGCCGAGCAGCGGCTGCACGTCGAGCAGGCGCGCGACGCCGAGCGGCGGCGGATCGCACGCGAGATGCACGACGTGCTCGCCCACCGGATCTCGCTGCTGTCGCTGCATGCCGGCGCGCTCGAGTTCAGGCCCGACGCGCCGCCCGCGGAGATCGCGCAGGCCGCCGCAGTCGTGCGTGCGTCGGCGCACGCCGCGCTGGAGGAGCTGCGCGAGGTGATCGGCGTGCTGCGCGACGGCGAGGGCGGCGAGGGCGGCGACCCCGAGCGGCCGCAGCCGACGCTGGGCGACGTCGCCGCGCTCGTCGAGGAGTCGCGCGCGGCCGGGATGCGGGTGAGCTGCCGGATCGAAGTCGACCGGCTCGGCGACCCGGCGGGGACCGTCGGGCGGACCGCCTACCGGATCGTCCAGGAGGGCCTGACCAACGCGCGCAAGCATGCACCGAGCGCGGCGGTCGAGGTTGCGCTGCGCGACGACGACGGGCTCGTGGTCGAGGTCGTCAGCCGTGAGCCGGTCCGCCGCCGGGAGGCCGCGCCGCCACCCGGCGCCGGCAGCGGCCTGGTCGGCCTCGACGAGCGGGTCGCGCTCGCCGGCGGCTCGCTCGAGCACGGTGCCGACGCCGCCGGTGACTTCGTCCTGCGCGCGAGGCTGCCGTGGGCGAGCTGAGACCGATCCGCGTGCTGCTGGTCGACGACGACCCGCTCGTGCGGTCGGGCCTGCGGATGCTGCTCGCCGGTGCCGACCGCCTGGCCGTGGTCGGCGAGGCCGCCGACGGCGACGAGGTCCTCGCGGCCGTCGACCGCCACCGGCCCGACGTCGTGCTGATGGACATCCGCATGGCGCGCGTCGACGGGATCGCCGCGACGCGCCTCCTGCGCGCCCAGCCGCGGCCGGCGGAGGTCGTGGTGCTGACCACCTTCGACGCCGACGAGCAGGTCGTCGGGGCGCTGCGCGCGGGTGCGGCCGGCTTCCTGCTCAAGGACAGCCCGCCGGAGGAGATCGTGCGCGCGGTCGAGCTGGTCCACGCCGGCGACGGGATGCTCTCGCCGAGCGTCACGCGGCGGCTGATCGCTCTCGCCGCCGGCGACGGGCCGGAAGCGGAGCGCGGCGCCGACGCGCGCGGGCGGCTGGCGGCGCTGACCGACCGCGAGCGCGAGGTCGCCCTCGCCGTCGGCCGCGGCGCAGCCAACGCGGAGATCGCCGCCGAGCTGCACATGAGCGTCGCGACCGTCAAGGCCCACGTCTCGCGCCTGCTGACCAAGCTCGAGGTGGCGAACCGGGTGCAGATCGCGCTGCTCGTCCAGGACGCCGCGCGGTCGGCCTAGCAGCGGTCGCCGCCCGGCCCGCGGAGATCAGCGGTCGGCGAGCCAGTCGCGCGCGAGGCGGGCCGGGGCGCGGGCGAGCCAGGCCTCGGTGACGGCCTCGCCGAGGTCGCCGGCGGAGATCGCCGCGAGCTCTACGAGCACGATCGCGTGGCCGTCGAAGTGGGGGGTCGTGAAGTAGGGGCGACCCTCGTCGAGCAGCGCCCGCTTTGCGACCTCGTGCTCGACCCAGGCGCCGAGGATCTCGCCGTCGGGGGCGGCGTCGCCGAGCTGGGCGAGCTCCTTGACGCGCAGTGGCCGCTCCCAGACGAAGAGCTTGCCGCGCACCTTCCAGGCGCGGCTTCCGTAGGAGGTCCCCTCGGCGGTCTGCGGCAGCGCGAGCGCCAGCGTGGCGACATCCTCGAGCATGGCCATGGCCGTTCAGCCTAAGCCGCGCACCGCGCCGCCGCGCGCCGGTAGGGTTGCCCGACCGCCGATCGCGCGAACGATTCTTGGGGGTAGACCCCCAAGGATCCTTCGCGCGGGCTTTCGGGTCAGGCGGTGAGGTCGTGGACGATCACCGCGGCGGCGCGGGCGCCGGCGGCGACGGAGTTGGCGACCGTGGGCATCGTGCCGGTGATGTCGCCGGCGGCGTAGAGGCCGTGCACGGTGGTCTGGCCCATCGCGTCGATGGCGAGCGCGAGCGTCGCGCCCGGGTGCGGGTCGGCGGTCTCGGCGCCGAGCGCGAGCGCCAAGTCGCAGCGGGCACGCAGCGGCGCGGGGACCATCAGGCCGCCGCAGGGGCGCTCCGTGCCGTCGGCGAAGACGACCGCGTCGAGGGTGGCGCCCGCGCCGCGCAGGCTTGCGACTGGCCGCTCGTCGACGGCGACGCCGGCGGCGGCGAGCCGCTCGGCGAGGGTGTCGTCGAGGTCGGCGGGGCCGTCGGAGAGCAGCGTCACGTCGTCGCTCCAGGCGGTCAGCAGCAGCGCCCGCTCGCCGTCGCCGCGCAGCAGCCCGAGCGGTCGCCCGGCGACCTCCCAGCCGTGGCAGAAGGGGCAGTGGAAGACGGCGCCGCCCCACCGCTCGGCGAGTCCGGGGAGGTCGGGCGGCTCGTAGTCGGCGCCGGTGGCCAGCAGCAGCCGCCGGGCCCGCTCGGCGCCGCCACCGGTCAGGGCGACCGTGAACTCGCCAGCCGCTCCCGAGAGGGCGGCGACGGTGTCGTCGCGCACCACCACCGACGGATAGCCGGCCAGCTCCGCGCGGCCGGCGGCGTACAGCTGTGCCGGCGGTCGGCCGTCGTGGCCGAGCAGGCCGCCGATCCCGTGCGCGGCGAGGTTGCTCTGGCCGCCGCCGTCGAGTACCAGCGTCCGGCGCCGGGCTCGGCCGAGGGTGAGCGCGGCGCTGAGGCCGGCCGCGCCGCCGCCGATCACGATGCAGTCCCAGGTCTCGTCCATGCATCCAGGGTGGCGACCAAGTGTCCGGTCTGTCAACCTGAGTTGCCATGCAGGCAAACGGTCCCCAGGGTGCAGAGCCCGCCGACGTCCGCGTCCGCCGGCGGCTGCGCGAGCTGCGCGCCGAGCGCGGGCTGACCCTCCAGCAGGTCGCCGAGCGGGCGGCGATCGACGTCTCGACGCTCAGCCGGCTGGAGTCCGGCAAGCGGCGGCTGGCGCTCGACCACCTGCCGGCGCTCGCCGCCGCGCTCGGCGTCTCCACCGACGAGCTGGTCGGCGCGCCGGCGCCGGCCGACCCCCGCGTCCGCTCCAAGCCCCGCACCCGCCACGGGATCACCTTCTGGCCGCTCACCCGCCACGGCCCGGCCGGTGGGCTGCACGCATTCAAGCTGCGGATCGCCGCCGAGCGCCGCGTTGCACCCGCGCCACCGCTGCCCGTCCACGACGGCCACGACTGGCTCTACGTGCTCCACGGCCGGTTGCGGCTGCTGCTCGGCGAGGAGGAGACGATCGTCGGCCCGGGCGAGGCGGTCGAGTTCAGCACGCTCACCCCGCACTGGTTCGGGGCGGTCGACGGGCCGGTCGAGGCGATCGGCATCTTCGGCCCCCAGGGCGAGCGCCTCCACCTACACGACTAGCCTCGACACAGGCTCTAGGCTGCCCCATATGCCCGCCCTGAGATCCCGAACCGTCACCCACGGCCGCAACATGGCCGGCGCCCGCGCGCTGCTGCGCGCCGCGGGCGTCGAGCGTGAGGACTTCGGCAAGCCGATCGTCGCGGTGGCGAACTCCTACACCCAGTTCGTGCCCGGCCACACCCATCTCAAGCCGGTCGGCGAGATCGTCTCCGACGCCGTCAAGGCCGCCGGCGGGATCCCGCGCGAGTTCAACACGATCGCCGTCGACGACGGGATCGCGATGGGCCACGGCGGCATGCTCTACTCGCTGCCCTCGCGCGACCTGATCGCCGACAGCGTCGAGTACATGGTCCAGGCCCACTGCGCCGACGCGCTGATCTGCATCAGCAACTGCGACAAGATCACCCCGGGCATGCTCAACGCGGCGCTGCGGCTGAACATCCCGACCGTCTTCGTCTCCGGCGGCCCGATGGAGGGCGGCACCGCGACGCTGGTCGACGGGACCGTCCGCAAGCGGGTCAACCTGATCAGCGCGATCGCCGACGCCGTCGCCGACGAGGTCTCCGACGAGGACATCGCCCTGATCGAGGAGGCCGCCTGCCCGACCTGCGGCTCCTGCTCGGGGATGTTCACCGCCAACTCGATGAACTGCCTCACCGAGGCGCTCGGACTGGCGCTGCCCGGCAACGGCTCGGTGCTGGCCACCCACACCGCGCGCCGCGCGCTCTACGAGGACGCCGGCCGGACGGTCGTCGAGATCGCCAACCGCTACTACGACGGCGACGACGAGTCGGTGCTGCCGCGCTCGATCGCCACCCGCGCCGCGTTCGAGAACGCGATGACCCTCGACGTCGCGATGGGCGGCTCGACCAACACCGTGCTGCACGTCCTGGCGGCCGCCCAGGAGGCCGAGCTGGACTTCACGATGGCCGACATCGACGCGGTCTCGCGGCGGGTGCCGTGCGTCTGCAAGGTGGCGCCGAACGGCACCTACCTGATGGAGGACGTCCACCGCGCCGGCGGGATCCCGGCAATCCTCGGCGAGCTGCGCCGCGGCGGGCTCTTCGACGAGAACGTCGCGACCGTCCACTCGCCGACGGTCGAGGAGTGGCTGGGGGAGTGGGACGTGCGCGCCGAGAGCCCGTCGGAGCGAGCGGTCGAGCTGTTCCACGCCGCTCCCGGCTGCCGCCGCTCGGCGACCGCGTTCTCGCAGTCGGAGCGGTGGGAGTCGCTCGACCTCGACGCCGCCGAGGGGTGCATCCGCGACGTCGAGCACGCCTACTCGGCCGACGGCGGCCTGGCGATCCTCTACGGCAACCTCGCGGTCCGCGGCAGCGTGGTCAAGACCGCGGGCGTCGACGAGTCGATCCTCACCTTCAGCGGTCCGGCGGTCGTGCTCGAGTCCCAGGAGGCCGCCGTCGACGCGATCCTCGGTGATCGGGTCGAGCCCGGCGACGTGGTCGTGATCCGCTACGAGGGGCCGCGCGGCGGGCCGGGCATGCAGGAGATGCTCTACCCGACCTCCTACCTCAAGGGCCGCGGGCTCGGCGCGGCGTGCGCGCTGATCACCGACGGGCGGTTCTCGGGTGGCACGTCCGGTCTGTCGATCGGTCACGTCTCGCCCGAGGCGGCGGCCGGCGGCGCGATCGCGCTGGTCCGCGACGGCGACACGATCTCGATCGACATCCCGAGCCGCAGCATCACGCTCGAGGTCTCCGACGAGGAGCTGGCCGAGCGGCGCGAGGAGCTCGAGTCCTCCGGCGGCTACGCGCCCGCGCCACGCGACCGGGCCGTCTCGCCCGCCCTGCGCGCCTACGCGGCGATGGCGACCTCGGCCGACACCGGCGCCGTCCGCGACGTCAACGCCGTCGAGCGCGCGGTCGCCCAGGCCGCCGAGGCGCGCTCGAACGTCGTCTCGGGCTCCTGACGGCGCTGCTCAGCGCTCACGGTTGAGCTGGTCGACCGTCGCGACCACGTCGCCGCTGTCGTAGAAGTCGACGGCGATCAGGTTCGGCGCCTGCCCGAGCCGGCTGCGGCACTCGCGCACCCGGCGCAGCAGCGTTTGGCGGTCGCCGACGGCGGCGTTGGCGCTCGCCGGCGGCGGGAAGCGGTCGATCCAGTGGTTGAGCGCCAGCAGCGGGCTCTCCGGCGTGCCGCGGCCCGGGACGCAGGCGGTCTTCGACCTCGTCAGCGTGTCGATGCGCGTGTCGCGCAGGAACAGGAACGCGGGCTGGTACCAGGGCGCCGTGCCGCCGTCGTCCTCGTCGAGCACGACCAGCCGCTCGCCGGTGGCGATCATCTCGCGTAGCGTCGGCAGCTCCTCGTCGCGGGGCAGCGTGGCGAGGTAGGGGGCGAGGCCGGCATCCTCGAACTCGGCCTCCACGTCGGTGGGATCGACGCTCGACTCGATGTAGACGATCACCACCTCGGTCGGGTTGCGCTCGAGGAAGCCGCGCAGCTCGGTCAGGGTCGAGCGCATCCGCTCGGCGCCCAGCTCGCAGAGGGTGTGGCAGAGGAAGACCTCGCGCTCGCCCTCGGCCGGCACGAGGTCGAGCCGGCCGGCGAGCCGCTCGGCGGCGCGGACCGTGTCGACGCCGAGCTCGCCGGCGACGCGGTTGCGGGTCGTGCCCTCGCGGGCGAGGTCGGTCCGGACCCGGCCCTGACCGTCGACGACGCCGTAGTGGGGGTCGATCGTCAGCAGCCGGATGCCGTCGGCGAGCTGACGCGGGATCGGCCGCTGCTGGTTGGCGAAGAACCATCCCGGCCGGTCGGCCGCCGACATCGAGTTGTGGGTGCCCGCGAAGACGACTTCGTCGAGCGGGCGGTCGCAGAGCTCCGCGAGGCCGTTGCAGGCGACGATCTCCTCGGCGGCGGGCGGGTCCGGCGCGCCCGATCCGCCCGTCGCGGCCAGCAGCGCGCCGCCGACGGCGACGACCGCCGCCGCGGAGAGGCCGGCCGCGACCAGAGCCCGCCGGCGGGACGGGCCGCGCCGGGGCGGCGGAAGCTCGGCGCTCGCCGGCTCGCCGGGCTCGGCGCGGTCGCCTCGCCGGTGTCCACCCGCGGCCACCGACAGCGCCTCGGCGAGCCCGAGCACCGCGAGCAGGCCACCGAGCACCACGACCGCCGCTCCCAGCAGCGGCTCGACGCCGAGCAGGATCAGCGCGCCGACGGCCGCCAGGCCGAGTCCGCGCAGCAGGTGCGCCCAGCGCGGCAGGCTGCCGCCGGCAACCACGCCGACGGCGTCGCGCAGCGCCTTGGCGCGGTCGACGCGGGCCTCGGCGATCAGCATCCCGGCGGCGGTGGCGACGCCGGCGATCCCAGCCGCGAGCACCCACGTCTGGAGGTCGCCCGCGAAGGCGTCCCAGGCGGCGCCGGCCGCGGCGCGCGCCTCGTCCTCGGAGAGCACGCCGACGACCTCGGCGCGGGCGACGACCTGGGCCCGCAGCGCCGCCAGGGCGACGAGCGCGATCGCGGCGCCGCCGGCCAGGGCAACGCCGGTCCGCACGACCGCGCGGCGGCGGTCGGGGGCCAGCCAGAACGCCGCCGCAAGCGCCAGCGCGGCGGCGAGCAGCAGCGGGATCGCGGCCGCCGAGGCGCGCTCGGCCGCGCGCACCAGCGTCGTCGCCGCGGCCGAGGAGCGGACCTCGGCGACCCGCGGGCTGATCTCGGCGGGGATCTGGCGCGCGACCTGCGGCGCGACCGCCTCGATCGACGGGACGAGCACGTCGCGGGTCTCCTGCAGCTCGAGGACGACGTCGCGGTCGCCGGCGAACAGCACCTCGTGGGCGGTGATCGCCGAGCGGCGGATCACCCGCTCGAACTCGTCGGTCTCGAGCACCGCTTCGACGGCCGAGAGCACCAGCGGCCGCCAGGCGACGAGGTCGGGCGAGCCCCGCTCCAGCAGCGACAGCGTGACCTGCTCCGCGATCGCGACGCGCACCTCGCGCGATTGCAGCGCGGTGACCGCCCGGTCGGCGAACGGCTCGGGCTCCGCCAGCTGCGTGGAGACGTACCCGGCGGCGATCCCGGTCAGGCCGAGCGCGACGGCCACGACCGTCAGGACGATGCTGGCACGCGCACGCATTGGGTCCATGGTGGCAACGGCGCTCAGCGGGCGGGCGCGGCGGGCGCTGGCCCGTCCGGTCGCGGCGCTGTGCGGGCGACCACGACCGCGACGGCGGTGACCGCAAGCGGCAGCGCCGCCGCGACGGCGCGCACCTCCCCGAGCGCGACCGTCCCGGCGATCGCTCCCGCGGCGACGGCCGCGACGACGGTCAGTCGCAGCGCCCGGTCGCGGCGGGGCCGGCCGGGGGTGACGAGGTCGCTCAGCGCGGCGGTCAGCACGCCGGTGACATAGGTCGGCGGGATGCCGGCCTTCCACCGCGCCGCGGCCGCGGTCTGGCCGCCCATCGCGAACGCCGAGGCGAACGCGAGCAGGTCGAGCACCGCCCCCGAGGGTCGGCCGTCGACGGCGAGCCAGACGGCGAGGAAGGCGGCCTGGACCGCCGCGATCCCGATCAGCGCGCCGGGAACGGTCTGGGGGCGCGACCAGCCGGCGGCGACCAGCCGCGCGGTCGTCGCGACCCCGAGCGCGAAGCCGCCGACGGCGAGGGCCGAGCGCAGGGCGGTGTGCGGGTCCCCGTCACCGATCGCGATCCCGAGCAGGACGACGTTGGCGGTGATCGCGGCGGTGAAGACGTCGAGCACCGTCAGGCTGAGCGCGTCGACGGCTCCCGCCCCGAGCGCCAGCAGCACGAGCAGCGCACCGGGCTCGCGTAGGTCTCGGCGCAGCCGCTGCTCCTCGTCGGCGAGCACGGGCGCATCGTCTCAGCGCCGCCAGACGCCGGACGCCTGCAAACCGGCCTGCAGTCGTTCGCCGAAGTACTCCGCGCGCCGATACCTTCGCCGAATGTCACGTGCGCGCAGGCTGTTGCTGGGCGGCGTCGCGGCGGTCGCCGTCGGCGTCGGCGCCGGCCTGCTCGCCACCGCCGGTGGTGGCGGTGCCGACGAGCCCGCCGCAGACGAGCCCGCCCAGCGCGTCGCCTTCGTCGCTCCGGCGCGCGGCAAGGTCGGCCAGCCGCTCTCGCTCGGCCTCCGCCGCCGCGGCGCCGACAGCCCGCTGACCGTCGAGGTCTGCGCGTCGCCGCCGCTGCTCGGCTACGAGTGCCGGGACGAGACGCTCGCCGCGGGGCAGGAGATCCTGCGGCCGACGGTCACCCCGCGCTCTCCCGGCCTCTGGCGGTTCGAGGTCCGCAACGGCGACCAGGTCGTGCGGCGCGAGACGGCGGTGATCGCCGCCGGGCGCGCGCTCCAGCTGCTGGCGACGGGCGACTCGATGATCCAGACCGTCGACGCGTTCCTCGCCCAGCGGCTCGGCGACCGCGCGGCGGTCGAGAGCGACGCCCGCATCTCCACAGGGCTGTCGAGCCCCGACGTCTTCGACTGGGTCGGCCGCGCACGCGAGCAGGCCCGCGAGTCCAAGGCCGACGTGACGGTCGTCTACCTCGGCGCCAACGACGGCTTCCCGATGCGCTCGCCGAAGGGGCGGGTCGCCGAGTGCTGTGGGGAGCCGTGGATCGCCGAGTACTCGCGCCGGGTCGAGGCGATGATGCGCTCCTACGTCCGCGGCGGGGCCGGGCGGGTGCTCTGGCTGACGCTCCCGGCCCCGCGCGACGGCCACTTCGTCGCGGTCTACGAACCGGTCAACCAGGCGGTCCGCCGCGCCGCCGAGCGGGTGCCCGGCGCGGCGGTCGTCGCCGTCGACGAGCTGCTCGCGCCCGGCTACCGGTTCCGCGAGACGATCGTCCGCGGCGGCCGCGAGATCGCCGTCCGCCAGGACGACGGCATCCACCTCAGCCTCGAGGGTGCCGACCTCGCCGCCGCTGCGGCCATCACCGCCCTACGCGAGGGCCGCGTCCTGCCGCCGCCTCGTCCCGCCAGACGCGTGGCGGCAAGCCGCTAACGCGCTCTGCGCCCAGTCCGAGGAGACACATAGACTGGTCCAGATGGCACTGGCGGACCCAGACGCGAAAGGGGCTATGGACGGCGACGGGAGGCGCGCGCCGAGTACTGCTAGCTCCGTCGTTGGGGTAATCCTCTTGGTCGCCCTCGTCGCTGGGTTGGCGCTCCTGCTGAAGGGTCTCTTCCCGGCTGATCTTCCGCAACCCGACGACCCGAACTTCGTCGACGGGATTTTCAACAACAAGGGTGTCGTCTGGGCGGCCCGCATCTTGCTCGTGTCCGCGGCAGTGGTCCTCGCGGTGGGAGGCATCTTCATCGTCGCCTCGACTGTGGTTCGGATGCGGACGGGCGACTGGCTGAAACGAGCTGGCCCCTTCGAGGTCTCCGAGACGGCTGTCGCCGAGTTGGAGGACCAGATCACGTTCTGGCGTAGTGCCGCGCTGGACGGCCAGGATGAGGTAGCGATTCTCAGGGAGCGTCTCGAGGCCTCAGACGACCTCGTAGAGCAACTACATCTAGCGTTGGACGACGGCTAGGATGGAAGCAGTGCGACGGAGGACTGACCTGTGACCAAGCAGCAGCTAGCGCAGCAGGTAGAGCTTGCTCACCAGCTGAATCGGAGTGCCCTCAAGGCAACCGAACAGCGGAGCGACCGCCTGGAACGAGCGGCCCAACGCTCAACGCGGGTCGTGGACCGCGCCATTCGCAAGCTCCGCGCCCAGTAGCGCGTCGGCGCGTCGCGCCTTGTCACATCGGATGGGCACGATGAGCCGCGCGCCGGCCGCTGATCGAAGTCAGCCCGACGGCGGGGGGATCGGGTTGGCGGCCAGGGCGCGGGCGACGGCGAGCAGGTTGGCGGCGGCCAGCTCGCCGGTCGAGCGGGACCAGTCGTGGCCGTGGTCGGTGTCGAGGTAGGACGGTCCAGGGCCCGGTCCCATGTTCCAGTAGGTCCACGACTGGCCGGGCACGGTGAAGCCGATGTCGCCGAGCGCGCCGGAGATCTCGGCGATCACATGGTGTGCGCCGTCCTCGTTGCCGGTGACCACGCAGCCGGCGACACGGTTGTAGGCGACTGGCCGCCCGTCTCCGTCGGTCTCCGACAGCATCGCGTCCATCCGCTCGAGCACCCGCTTGCAGACCGACGACTGCTGGCCGAGCCAGGTCGGGCTCGCCATCACGAGGATCTCGGCGGCGAGGATCCGCTCACGGATCGCCGGCCACTGGTCCCCGTCACCCTCGTCTGATGAGACGCCTGGCGCGATCGCGTGGTCGACGGCGCGGATCGTCTCGGTCTCGACGCCCTCGCGGGCGAGCGCGGCGAGGACGATCTCGGCCAGGGCGTCGGTGTTGGAGCGCTCCGGCGAGCGCTTCAGCGTGCAGTTGATCGCAAGGGCTCTCATGTCCGACCGCTACCCGGCTGGCGGGGCGCCACACGCGGGGAGGGGTAGGGGTCCCAACATTTAGGATGACAAATATATTGCTAGATGGTATACGTCTCTTCGCCCACCTTTGGCGAGGACAGGAGTGAGGAGATGGAGGAAGCCGGAACGACCAGCCGACCCGGATCGGGGGACGCTGCGGCCCGCGCCGGCTGCCCCCTTTGGGACTACGACCCCCGCGTAGCCGACCACGTCGAGGATCCCTGGCCGATCCTCGCCCAGGCCCGCGACGAGCAGCCCGTCTTCTACATGCCCGAGGTCGACATGTGGTGCGTCACCCGGCACGAGGACGTGCGGGACATGCTGCGCGACACGGCCACGTTCACCAGCGCGAGCGCGATCCACATGGTCAACCCCGTCCCCGACGAGGTCACGATCCCGCCGGGCTGTCCCTATCCGGAGCTCGAGAACGTCGCGCAGTTCGATCCGCCCGTTCACACCCGGCTGCGCAAGCTGATGCAGCCGGCGTTCACGCCGCGGCGCGTGGGCCACCGTACGGATGAGATCGAGGCGATCGCCGACGCGCTGATCGACGAGTTCGTCGACCAGGGCCGGGTCGACCTCCTGCCCGCCTACTCGAATCCGATCCCGATCCGCGTCATGGCGATGATCCTCGGCTTCCCGCCCGAGGCGGCCGCGAAGTTCCGCTACTGGACCGACAGCTTCTTCGACCTGATCGGCGTGCCGGGCCTCCCTCACGACCGGGTGCTGGAGATCTGGGAGGGCCTGCTGGAGTCCGACGGCTACACGCGGGAGCTGATCGAGGAGCGGCGCCGCGAGCCGGCCGACGACCTCGTCTCGGATCTCGTCACCTCGCTCTCCGACGACGGCTCGCCCGCGCTCACCGACGACGAGATAACCGCCAACATCCACGCGTTCGTCGTCGCGGGCACCGACACGACGGCGATCTTCATCACCCAGCTCGTCCGGATGCTGCTCGAGGACCGCGACCGTTGGGAGGAGGTCTGCGCCGACCGCGAGCTGATCGGCAACGCGGTCGAGGAGACGCTGCGCTTCCGCGGGCCGATCCGCGGCCTCAACCGCATGACCACACGCGACTGCGAGCTCGGCGGGGTGAGCATCCCCAAGGGCGCCCGGCTGTACTGGATGCCGTCGTCGGCCAACCTCGACCAGGCCCACTACGAGAATCCGGACAGCTTCGACCTGCACCGGCCGCGGATCAGCGACCACCTCGCCTTCGGGGCCTGGACGCACTTCTGCATCGGCGCCCCGCTCGCGCGGCTGGAGGGCCGCGTCGCGCTGGAGCGGCTGATCGAGCGCCTGCCCGGGCTGCGGCTCGCGACCGACGAGATCGAGTACGTGCCGAACCTGTTCACGCCCGCCCCGGCTCGGCTCGAAGTCGAGTGGGACCGCTGATGGACCCGGAGACCGACCGCGCGGACATCCGCCGTGCCAACGCCGCGCTCATCCGCCGCTACCTCGACGCGTGGAGCGTGCTCGACATCGCCGCGGTGGAGTCGATGCTGCACCTCGACGTCGAGCTCGAGCTCGGCTACGCGCCGCCGCCGGTGACCGACCTGATCAGCGGCAAGGCGAGCGTGATGGAGTTCATGGACGCCGTCCCTGACACGATCGCGCCGATGCGCTTCCACGCGATCGAGATCTCGACGCTCGAGGACCCCGCCGAGCTTGTGGCGGAGTACCGCGGCGACTCGCGCGCGCTGCCCACGGGCAAGCCCTACCGCAATCGCTACATCGCGCGCGCCCGTGTCGAGGACGGCTTGATTCGCCGCTTCCTCGAGTACTCCGACCCGCTCATCTTCATCGAGGCCTTCGAACTCGAGCTGCCCTGAGCCCGCGGCGGCGGGGGCCGCGTCAGGTGGCCGCCGCGTCGGCCTTGCGGTCCGGCTTGAACTGGTTGGTCAGCGCAACGCCGATCGCGATCAGGGCGGCGCCGACCCACCAGGGGGCGGCGTCGGAGGCGAGCGAGATCACGCCGACGATCGAGATCCACGGGGTGACCTGGGCGACGAAGTCGCCGATGGGCGGCGGCGTCGCGTCCTCGCCGCGGGCGATCGCGCCGAGCGCCTGCACCCGGTCGGGGTACCAGAGCGTGAACTGGGCGGCGATGATCAACGGCAGCGTCTGGATGATCCAGCCGGTCCAGAGGTTGTTCGAGTTGCCGAGCACCGCGTCGCCGTAGAGGCCGGAGGCGGCCTCGATGATGAACGCGACCGCCCAGACCCAGGTCAGGACGTAGTTGGTGCGCAGGAAGACCGGGTTCTTCCACAACTCGCGCGGCGCGGACTCCTTGGCGTAGGCGAGCGTGAACGGCTGGCGGATCACGATCGAGCCGACCGCGATCACCACCAGCGCCATGTTCGCGACCTCGCCCGACCACCGCTCCAGCCAGGCGTGGGTGCTGTCGGAGGCGACGGCGACGAAGATCGCCAGCGCCCCGAAGAAGATCACGTCGGAGAACTCGAGCAGCTTCGGTGAGCTGCCGCGCAGCCAGCCGACGAAGAGGATCGCCAGGGCGAGCCCGAAGGCGATCGCCGAGGACTCCTCGAGCCGGCCCTCGCCCTCCACGAGGCTGTAGACGATCCACGGCGCCAGGCCGGCGAGCGGGTTGGCGAGGATCGTGTCGATCACACGGCCGACCGACGGCCGGACGTGGGGGGCGTGCACGTTCATGTCGGGCACATCGGCAGCTGGCGTGGCGGCATTAGCCCCGGGCGCCCGCTGGCGTCACCCCTCGCCGCTGGTCATCCCGGCGGCGATCTCCATCAGCTTCTCGTCGGGGGTGTGCGAGAAGAGCGCGTTGCGGCCCCAGTAGAGGAGGGGGTTGGAGGGCATCATCATCACCTCGTTGCGGCGGCCGGTCTTCTCGATCCGGGTCACGTCGCCCTCGCGCTCGGCCTGGAAGGCGGCCAGCGCGTCGGAGAGATCGTCGCGCTCGCTCAGCAGTCGGACGAGGTGGCCGACGTCCTCGATCGTCGAGCACGCGCCCATCCCGGCGAACGGCGACAAGGTGTGGGCGGCGTCCCCGAGCAGCACGACGCGGTCGCCGTGCCAGCGCTTCGGCGGGTAGCCGTGACGGACGTCGGTGCGGACGATCTGGTCCTCGGCGGTGCCCGCGATCGCGGCGGCGACGATCTCGGGCAGGCCGGCGACGCGCTCGAGCAGGTCGGCCCTGGTCAGCTCCGGGTCGTCGGCGAGCGCGATCGAGCGGCCGCCGAGGAACCAGCGCGCGCGGCCCTCGGCGACCCAGCCGACGCCGAAGCGGGCGCGGCGGCCCCAGACCTGCTGGTGGTGGCCGACCGGCAGGCGGTCGGGGTCGAGGTCGGCGATCCCCTCGATCACCGCGTAGCGCGACCGCGCGAGGTCGACGGTCTGGCCGAGCGCCTGGTCGCGGACGAGCGAGTCGATGCCGTCGCCGCCGAGCACCAGGTCGCCGTAGGCGCAGCCGCCGTCGGCGAGCGCGAGCGCGATCCGCCCGTCCTCGTGCTGGACGCCGACGACCTCGGAGCCGAAGCGGTAGCGGTCGGCGCCGAGAAGGTCGATCAGCTCCTCCTGGAGGCGGCGGCGGTCGACGTCCATGCTCGGCGCGCCGATCTGCTCCGACGCCTCGTGGATCGGGAGCGTCAGCAGCGGCCGGCCATGGTCGTCGACGATGTGCGACTCGACGATCTCGCGGCCGATCCTGTCGAGGCGCTCTCGGTCGAAGCCGAGCTCGATCAGCCGCTTGATCGCATACGCCCAGATCGAGAAGCCGGTCGCCCGGCCCTGGAGGCGGTCGTAGCGCTCGTGGATCTCCACCTCGACGCCCTGCCGGCGCAGCGCCACGCCGGCGACCAGGCCGGCGATCCCGCCGCCCGCGATCTGGACCTTCCCGATCTTCGTCATGCGGGAGAGGTATCAGGCCGCCGGGCGCGCAGGAGCGGAGACCTTGACAAATAATCTTGTCAAGACTATGGTCGCCGGCTGTGACCGTCGCGATCGAGGTGATCGAGAAGCCCGCGGCCGCCGCGGCGGCGCTCGGCCCGCTGCGCGCGCGGCTGCTCGCCGAGCTGCGCGAGCCGGCGTCGGCGGCCGAGCTGGCCGGCCGGCTCGGCATCGCCCGCCAGAAGGTCAACTACCACCTGCGCGAGCTCGAGCGCCACGGCCTCGTCCGCGTCGTCGAGGAGCGTCGCCACGGCGGCATCGTCGAGCGTGTGGTCGAGGCGACCGCCGGCTCCTACGCGCTCGCCCCCGCGGTGCTCGGCGCCAGCGGGGCCGACCCCGCCCGGGCGGGCGACCGGCTCTCGGCCGGCTATCTCGTCGCGCTCGCCGCGCGCGCCGTCGGTGAGGTCGGACGGCTGCTGCGTCGCGTCGACGCGGGCGGTCCGCGCGTGGCGACGCTCGCGCTCGACACCGAGATCGGCTTCGCCGGCCCCGCCGCCGCACAGCGCTTCGCGGCCGAGCTCGCCGAGGCGGTCACCCGGCTCGTGGCCGAGCACCACGCCGACGGCGGCGCGCCCTACCGGGTGCTCGTCGCCGCCCACCCCAAGCCCGAGGAGGAAGCCCAGTGAGCGAGCAGCGACGGATCGAGCTCGAGGTCGAGGTGCCCGGCACCCCCGAGGAGGTTTGGGAGGCGATCGCGACCGGACCCGGCATCACCGCCTGGTTCATGCCGGCCGACGTCGAGCCGCGCGTCGGCGGGCGGATCGTCCACCGCCACGAGGCCGACACCGAGACGCCCGGCACCGTGACCGCCTACGACCGGCCGCGCCGGTTCGCCTACGAGGAGTCCGGCTGGGCCGACGGCGAGCTCGCGGGCGACCTGACCGCCACCGAGTATCTGGTCGAGGCACGCGCCGGCGGCACGTGCGTCGTGCGGCTGACGATGAGCGGCTTCGGCGACGGCGAGCAGTGGGATCGGGCGATCGAGTCGTTCGCCGCCGGATGGCGTCAGGCGCTGCTCTCGCTGCGGCTCTACATGACCCACTTCCCCGGCGAGGTGGCCGCCGCCGTCGCCGCCGGCGACATGGTCGCGGGGCCGAAGCGGCACGCCTGGGAGGAGCTGGTCCGCGCGCTCGGGCTGCCCGACTCCCCGGCCGCAGGCGACCGCGTGACGACCGCCGCCGACGCCCCGCCGCTGGCCGGCGTGGTCGAGCGGGCCGAGGAGCGGATGGTCACGCTGCTGCTCGACGAGCCGGCGCGCGGCATCGGCTTCGTCGGCACGGGTGGACCTGGCGACCAGGTCTACACCTTCGTTCGCGCCCAGCTGTTCGGCCCGGACGCAGAGACGCTCGCCGCCGAGCAGCAGCGCCGCTGGGCCGACTGGTTCGCCGGTCGTCGCTGAGGCCGGCGGGCCTAGCTGTAGAACCTGATCGCGTTGTTCCTATCCGGGCCTCCTTGGAGGCTGAGGGCTGCCAAGCACTCTCAGTTCCAAGGAAGGACACCGGATGGAGCTTCACGCGAATGCCGCGCTCAGCCTTGC
>Ga0307505_10000060_pt1 | contig 133924 bp, 126 predicted proteins | sample 23_S_MG_FD_202183 | JGI IMG/M metagenome (GOLD analysis project Ga0307505, IMG submission 202183) | Soil microbial communities from Populus trichocarpa stands in riparian zone in the Pacific Northwest, United States - 23_S | ecosystem: Environmental > Terrestrial > Soil > Riparian zone >...
TGGTCGGCGCGCGCAGCGCGCTTCGTTCATCTGACTCGCCGCAACTGTTGGAGCGAAGTGAACGCAGTGAACGTAGCGAGTTTTGCGGCGCGACCGCAGGGCGAGCAGCACAGGGCAGTCGGGCGCGCAGCGACCGACCGCTGACGTATGAGCCCCCAGCGGGTACCGCCTGCCGCGTCAGCGGGGAGGTAGTGAAATGAGTGCGGTGCTTCAACCCGGCACCGCCGTGCCCAGCAAGCTCGAACACAGCGAAGGTGTCTGGCATGCCGCGTGGCGGCGTTTCAAGATGGATCGCGTCGGCATGGTGTCGGCGGTGATCGTGGTCTTCTTCCTGCTGCTGATCGCCTTTGCCGGCCTCGGGCTGGTGGCGAGCCAGTGGCAGAAGGAAGTCGGCGTGCCGAACGCACCGCCGACCGTGCTCGGCCCGCGGCCGCCCGAGGCGGTGGGGGTGATCGAACAGCCGAAGGGCCCGAACGCCGACCTGTCGGCGATCGACCCGCTGGCGCCGCGCTACAAGGAATGGGACGAGCGCACCGCCAAGTTCTCGACCGAAGAGGTGGTCAAGGCCGAGACGCTGCCACTGGGCGCCGACCGCTTCGGCCGCGACGTCATGGCCAAGGCCATCAAGGGCACCCAGATCTCGGTCTTCGTCGGCGTCATGGCGGCGCTGGTGGCGACGCTCATCGGCACCGTGCTCGGGGCGCTGTCGGGCTTCTTCGGCGGCAAGCTGGGCGACTTTCTCGAGTGGCTCTACAACGTCTTCGAGGCCATCCCCGGCATCCTGCTGATCTTCGCGTTCGCCGCCGTCTTCGGGCGCGGCATCGGTACCGTGGTGCTGATCCTCGGGCTGACCGGCTGGTCCGGCTTGTACAGACAGGTGCGCGCGGAATTCATCAAACACCGCAGCCGCGAGTACGTGCGCAGCGCGGAGGCGATCGGTGCGTCGGTGTGGAGCCGCATCTTCAGCCACATCCTGCCCAACATCAGCCACGTCGTGCTGGTGCGCATGAGCCTGCTCGTGGTCGGCTTCATCAAGGCCGAGGTGATCCTGTCCTACCTCGGCCTGGGCGTCGGCGTCGACGACGTGTCCTGGGGCACGATGCTCGCAGAAGCCCAAAGCGAGCTGATCCTCGGCCACTGGTGGCAGCTCGCCGCGGCGACGGTTTTCATGGCGCTGTTCGTGACCGCGTTTTCGTTGATGACCGATGCGCTGCGCGATGCGCTCGACCCGAAGCTGAGGGGGCTGGAATGACGGCGTTGCTTTCCATCCAGGATCTGCGCGTCGCCTTCCGCATGGGCAAGGTGGGCGGCGTCGTGCAGCGCACCGAGGCCGTCAAGGGGGTCAGCTTCGACATTCCCGCCAACGCGACGGTGGCGCTGGTCGGCGAGTCGGGCTCGGGCAAGAGCGTGACCGCGATGTCGGTGCTCAACCTGCTGCCGGACAACGCCGAGCGCTCGGGCAGGATCGTCTGGCAGGGCGGGCAGGACTTGCTGCAGGCCACGCTGCCGCAGTTGCAGGCGATGCGCGGGCGCGAGATCGCCTGTGTGTTCCAGGACCCGATGCAGTCGCTCAACCCGGTCTTCACGGTCGGCGCGCAGCTCATCGAGCCGCTGATGAAACACATGAAGATGGGCCGGCGCGCCGCGCTCGAACGCGCCGAGCAGTGCCTGGTCGAGGTCGGCATGCCCGAGCCCAAACGGCGCCTGTCGGCCTACCCGCATGAGCTCTCCGGCGGCCAGCAGCAGCGCGTGATGATCGCGATGGCGCTCGCCTGCGAGCCCAAGCTGCTGATCGCCGACGAGCCGACGACCGCGCTCGACGTCACCATCCAGCGCCAGATCCTCGAACTGATCGCCCGCCTGCAGGAAAAACACCGCATGAGCGTGCTGTTCATCAGCCACGATCTCGGCCTCGTCGGCGAGATCGCCGCGTCGGTGGTGGTGATGCGCCACGGCATCGTGCGCGAGCAAGGCCCGGTGGCGCGCATCTTCGCGGCGCCCGAGGACAGCTACACGCAGGCGCTGCTCGCCTGCCGGCCGAGCCTGGAGCACAACCCCGGCCGGCTGGCGGTGATCGACGACCACATCGCCGGCCGCGCCGCCCACGCGGCCGCCGTCGCCAAGGACCCGGACGCGCCCGTCGTGCTGGAGGTGCGCTCGCTCGCCAAGTCCTTCTGGCTCAAGGAGGGACTGTTCGGCAAACGCGAGTTCAAGGCGGTGCAGGGCGTCAACTTCAAGTTGCGCAAGGGGCACACGCTGGGCGTGGTCGGCGAATCCGGCTCGGGCAAGACGACGATGGGCCTGACGCTGCTGCGGCTGCACGAGCCGACCCGCGGCGAGGTGATCTTCGAAGGCAAGGACCTGCTGAGGTTGAACGATCGCGAACGCCAGGCCATGCGCCGGCGCATCCAGATCGTGTTCCAGAACCCGTATGCGAGCCTGAACCCGCGCTTCACGATCGGCCAGACGCTGGTCGAGCCGATGACCATTCATGCCATCGGCGCGAACACGGACGCGCGCGAACAGCGCGCGCGCGACCTGCTCACCAAGGTGGGCCTGGACGGCAGCGCCTTCGGCCGCTACCCGCACGAGTTTTCCGGCGGCCAGCGCCAGCGCATCGCGATCGCACGCTGCCTGACGCTGAATCCGGACGTATTGGTGCTCGATGAGGCGGTGAGTGCGCTCGACGTCAGCGTGCAGGCGCAGGTGCTGAACCTGTTGCGCGACCTGCAGGACGAGTTCGGCCTTGCCTATGTCTTCATCAGCCACGACCTGGCGGTGGTGCGCTTTATCTCCGACGAGGTGCTGGTGATGAAGGACGGCATCGTCGTCGAGCAGGCGAGCGCCGAGCAGATCCTGGTTGCGCCGCGCGAGGAGTACACGCGCCGGCTGTTGTCGGCCATCCCGCGCGGGTACCGCGCGGCCGCCTGATTCCCGCGCGGCAACAGGATTCGTCACCACCCGGCGACCAGAAGCGTCGGCGTTGTAACGCGTGGGCGGCGCGCGGTTACCACTGCATGATCCGGTCGTGAAGGAGTTGCCGCCCGGCGGCGGGGGTGGCGCTGGCATGGAAGCTGCAACTGTCTCTCGCATGAGAACGACCCTGCTCGCTTCACCGTCCCGCCTGCTGACCCCGCGTTGCCGCGGCGGCGCCTCGTCGCTGCTGCGCCTCACGCCGACCGGCAGCGCACGTTCGTCCAACCAGAGCTGCGGCTGGGCGCAGACCGCCACGCAGGCGCTCGCGCCTTTCCTGCCGACCGACTACGACCACGCGCCGCTCTTCACGGCACTGCAACCCAGCCCCGGCGTGGTGCACCTGTTCTGACGCTAGACGTCCCCGGGGGGCGGGCGCGGCAGGGGTCTTAGAGCGAGCCCCCGCCACCACCGTCCCGCTCCCCGTCCTTTTTTTGGTCTTTGTCAGTGCCCCGGATTGCGGCGCCTGCGCGCCCACCGCACACTCGGCGTTCCGTCAACAAGTCGAACCCGGAGTTGTGCATGCCGTCGTCCCGTCGCCCCGTCGTCCTCATTGCGCTGGCCCTGCTGGCGGCACCTGCGCTCGTGCAAGCCCAGGCGGGCTGGCCCAACAAGCCGGTGCGCATCGTCGTGCCCTTTCCGGCCGGCGGCACGACCGACATCCTGGCGCGTGCGCTCGCGCCGGAACTGCAGAAGGCCTTCGGCCAGCCCTTCGTGGTCGAGAACAAGGCCGGCGCGGGCGGCAACGTCGGCGCGGCCGAGGTCGCCAAGGCAGCCCCCGACGGCCACACCTTCCTGATGGGCACCGTCGGCACCCACGCGATCAACACCTCGGTGTACGCCAAGATGCCCTATGACCACGTGAAGGACTTCGTGCCGGTGACGCTGGTGGCCGGCGTGCCCAACGTGCTGGTGTTGAACCCGGCGAAGGCGCAGCAACTGGGCATCAACTCGGTCGCCGACCTGGTGAAGGTCGCCAAGGCCAGCCCGGGCCAGCTCAACATGGCCTCGAGCGGCAACGGCACCTCGATCCACCTCGCGGGCGAGCTGTTCAAGACCCAGACCGGCAGCTTCATGGTGCACTTCCCGTACCGCGGCTCGGGGCCGGCGCTGATCGACCTGCTCGGCGGCAACATGGACCTGATGTTCGACAACCTGCCGAGCTCGATGCCGCAGATCAAGGCCGGCAAGCTGAAGGCGCTGGCGGTGACGAGCGCGCAGCGATCACCCGCGTTGCCGGATGTGCCGACGATCGCCGAAGTGGGCGGCGCGGCGCTCAAGAGTTATGAAGCCAGTTCCTGGTTCGGCCTGCTCGCGCCGGCCGGCACGCCGATGGAGATCGTCAACCGCGTGCAGCAGGAGACGGCGAAGGCGCTCGACACGCCGGCCATCAAGGAACGCCTGCTGTCGCAGGGTGCGCAGCCGAGCGGCATGACGAGCACACAGTTCGCCGCCTTCATCGACGCCGAGACGAAGAAGTGGGCGGCGGTGGTGAAGGCGTCGGGGGCGAAGGTCGACTAACGACCGGCTAGTCGTCGCTGCCCCGTTCGCGGCTCGGCGGCATCGATCGCCGGGCCGGGCACCGAGCGGCGACTGTCACGACCTGCGCCGCAAGGCCGCCATCAGCGCCGAATGCAGGCGTTGCGCATCGACCGGCTTGGTGACGAAGGCGTCCATGCCGGCGGCTTCGGCCTGGTCGCGCTCGGACACCAGCGCGGCGGCGGTGAGCGCGATGATCGGCAACTCGCGCGCGCTCCAGGTTTCGCGCAGCAAGCGGGTCGCCTCGTAGCCGCTCATCACCGGCATCTGCACATCCATCAACACGGCGTCGAAGAGGCGGCCGTCGTGTGCCGCGGCCTGCACCGCGGCCACCGCCTGGCGGCCGTCGCCGGCCTGCGCCACGCGCACGCCCCACTGCTCGAGCAGCGCGACCGCGATCATCATGTTGACCGGGTTGTCCTCCACCAGCAGCACACGCCGCCCGGCCAGCGGCTGCGTCGTGTCCAGGGTGCCAAAACCGGAGTCGCTGGCGGCCGAGTCGGTGGCCGGCAACTCCAGCTCGGCCCAGAAGCAACTGCCGCGGCCCGGCTGGCTGTCGACGCCGACCTCGCCGTTCATCAGCTGCGCCAGTTCGCGGCAGATCGACAGCCCGAGGCCGGTGCCGCCGAAGCGCCGCGTCGTCGACTCGTCGGCCTGGGTAAAGGGGCGGAACAGTCGCTCCTGCACCTCGGGCGCAATGCCGGGGCCGGTGTCGCAGACCTCGAAGCGCAGGCGGTCGTCGCCCTGGACGCGCACGCGCAGCTGGATGTCGCCGCGCGGCGTGAACTTGACCGCGTTGCTCAGGTAGTTGGACAGGATCTGGCGCACGCGCAGCGGGTCGCCGACGACGCGCTGCGGCAGGTCGGCGGCGAGTTCGACCTGCAGGCGCAGGCCGCGGCCTTCGACATGCGGCGTGTAGGCACGTTGCAGCGTCGCCAGCAGCGCATGCAGGTCGAAGGGCACGGCTTCGAGGTGCAGCTTGCCGGCTTCGATCTTCGACAGGTCGAGGATGTCCGAGATGATCGCCGTCAGCGCCTCGGCCGAGTCGCCGATCTGCTCCAGGTACTGGCGCCGGCGGCCCTCGTCGAGGTCGCTCTGGCGCGCCATGCGGGCCAGGCCGAGCAGGCCGTTGAGCGGGGTGCGGATCTCGTGGCTGGTGTTGGCGAGGAAGGCGCTCTTGGCCCGGTTGGCGGCTTCGGCTTCGTCGCGCGCCTGCGCCAGCGCACGATCGACGGCGCGGCGGTCGGTCACGTCCTCGGCGATCCAGATCGTGCCACCGCGCGCCGGGTGGCTGCGATCCACCGCGCGCACCAGCATGCGGCACAGGAACTGGCTGCCGTCGCGCCGCGTCATGGTCTGTTCGACCTCGATCTGTTCGCCGCGCGCCAGTGCCGGGCCCCAGGTGGCGTGGAAGTTCCGGTAGCTTTCGCCGTCGGCCCAGATGACGCGGTCGTAACAGCCGGTCATGCCCTCGCGCGGCCAGCCGAACATCTGCTCGAAGCGCGGGTTGGCGAGCTGGAAGGCCTGGTCGCGGGTGAGCGCGATGCCGATCGACGCACTCTCCAGGATCGCCTCGCGTTCCAGGCGCGAACGTTCGGCGCCGCTCACGTCGCGGCCGTTGAGCACCAGGTAGCCGCGCCCGTCCATCACGAAACGCGCCGCCGACACGCGCATCGCCAGCGGCTCGCCGTTCTTGTTGACCAGATCCAGCCGCAGGTCCTGCGCCTCGCCGCGGCGCGCCAGCGTGGCCAGCCGCGCCAGCGTGCCGGCGTCGCCCCACAGGCCCAACTCCTCGGCGCTGCGGCCGATCACCTCTTCGGCCTTCCAGCCCGTCAACCGGGTGAAGGCGGCATTGACCATCGCATAGCGGCCGGTGGCGGTGTCGGACAGCGAGATCAAGTCCGGGCTGGTCGCCACCACATGCGACAGCAGCGCCTCCGAGCGGCGCACCGCCTCTTCGGCCGCCAGACGCTCGGTGTCGTCGTGGTAGATGGTCAGCGTGGCCGGGCCCTGTTCGGTCTCCACCCGCACCGAGGTCGTGCGCACGGTCGAGCGGCGGCCGTCGAGCGCAATGACGTGGAACTCGGCCACCGGCAAGCCCTGGCCGAGCGGCAATTGCTCCAGCTCGGCCTGGCGCTGGTGCAGCGCGTCGACGTGGCGCGGGTCGTAGCGCTCGACCAGGTCCTGGCCGAGCAGCGCACGCAGCGAGGGGTAACCGAGCAGGTCCAGCGCCGCCGGGTTGGCGTCCACCACGCGGCTGCGCATGTGCAGCACGAGCGGTGTCGGGATGCGCGCGAACAGCTCGCGATAGCGGGTCTCGGTGCTGCGCAGCGCCTGGCGTGCGATGACCTCGGCGGAGACGTCGCGCGCCACGCCCCAGTAGCCGAAGAAGCGGCCCTGCGTGTCCAGCCGCGGCTGGCCGCTCCAGAGCATGTGGCGCTGCGGGCCGCTGGCGGGGGTCCAGCGCACGGGCATGTCGCGGAAGGGTTCACGCTGTTCCAGGTCGGCGCGGTGGGCGTCGAGCAGGTCCTCGTCGTAGAGCAGTTGCGCCACCTCCCACGGCGGGCGGTCCCAGTCGATCTCGACATCGACAAAACGGCCGTCGAGTTCACGCCGCGCGAAGCGCGTGATGTGGTAGTCGGCGTTCATCTCCCAGTAGGCATCGACCGCGATGCCCAGCAACGAGGCGAAACGCATTTCACGTTCGGTCGCCGCAACGACGTAGTGACGCAGCAGGCGCACGAACAATGTGCCGCTGGCCAGGCCCGCGGCCACCAGCAGCAGCATGACGACGACGCTGCGCACCAGCGGCGCGCCGCCGCCGGCCACCAGCCCCGCCGACTCGCCCCAGGCCAGCAGCCCGACCAGCACGGCGGCCAGCAGCGCCGCGCCATAACCCCAGCGTTTGCTCGCCATCGCCGCGGCCATGCACACCAGCAGGCCGACGAATCCGATCGCGGGGCTCGCCAGGCCGCTGCCGAAATGCCAGGCGGCAGTGCCGATGACGCCGATCGTCGTCAGCATGATGGCGCCGATGACGCTCGTCTGGGCCGCCGCCTGCAGCCGGCGCGCCAGCAGGCAGACCCCGCTCAGCAGGCCGAAGGCGAGGGCCATGCCTGGCGCGGCGCGGGCGGTCGTCAGCAGCAACACCACCACGCAGGCGCACAGCAGCGCCGTCGCGACCAGAAAATGGCGCGAGATCAGCGTGCGGACTTGCAGCAGCTGGTCGGGCAGGGAAGCGGGGGCCAAGGCGGGGGTGGGCTTGTGGGGCGGGCGCAGGCAGACAGGTCAGTGATCGGCCATTGCGCTGCCAAATTTACCCATGCACCGACCTGGGGCCCACGCCGCGTGACGCCGGTCACGCCATCGGCCGCCCGCGTGACGCCCGTCATGCGCCCAGATGTCCACGTGCGCCGTCGAGCTGGCGTTGCGTCGCCTGCGCGGCCGCGCGTGCCGCCGTCGCCCAGTCGGCGCCGGCGTGGGCATAGAGCACCGCGCGCGACGAGCTGACGGCGATCGGCGCGTGCGGTCGCCAGCCGGCGCGCACGGTCGCGTCAGCGTCGCCGCCCTGCGCACCGACGCCGGGGATGAGCAGCGGCAGCGTCGGTGCGAGTTCGCGCACACGCGCGATCTCGGCCGGGTAGGTGGCGCCGACGACCAGCCCAATCTGGCCGCCGCGATTCCACGGCCCCGCGGCCAGCCGCGCGATGTGTTCGTACAGCAGGTCGCCGGACGCCAGCCGCTGCGCCTGCAGATCGCCACCGCCCGGGTTGGAGGTGCGGCACAGCAGGTAGAGGCCCTTGCCGTCGTACCGCAGATAAGGCTCGATCGAGTCGTAGCCCATGAAGGGCGACAGCGTCACCGCGTCGGCCTGGTAGCGCTCGAAAGCTTCGCGCGCGTACTGCTCGGCGGTGGCGCCGATGTCGCCGCGTTTGGCGTCCAGGATCACCGGCACCCCGGGCGCGACGCGGTGGGCGTGGGCGATCAGCCGCTCGAGCTGGTCCTCGGCCCGATGGGCGGCGAAGTAGGCGATCTGCGGCTTGAAGGCGCACACCAGGTCCTTCGTCGCATCGACGATGCCCGCGCAGAAGTCGAAGATGCGCGCTGCGTCGCCGGCCCAGGGGGCCGGGAAACGGGCCGGCTCGGGGTCCAGGCCGACACACAGCAGCGAGTCGCGGTTGCGGGCTGCCAGGGCGTCGGTGAAGCGCATGCTCAGCGCACCCGACGCGCCAGGTCGGCGGCCAAGCCGGTGTAGCCGGCCGGCGTCAGCGCTTTGAGCCGCAACCTTTCGGCCGCGGGCAGCGCAAGGCCGTCGATGAACTGCGCCATGGTCTCGCGCGTGATCGCCTTGCCGCGTGTCAGCGTCTTCAGCTGCTCATAGGGCTCGGGCAGGCCGTGACGGCGCATCACGGTCTGCACGGCTTCGGCCAGCACCTCCCAGGCGGCATCGAGGTCGGCCGCGAGCGCCGTCTGATTGATTTCAAGTTTGCCCAAGCCGCGCGCGAGGCTGTCGTAACCCAAGAGCGTGTAGCCGAGCGCGACGCCCATGTTGCGCAGCACGGTCGAATCGGTCAGGTCGCGTTGCCAGCGGCTGATCGGCAGCTTCTGGCTCAGGTGGGCGAGCAGCGCGTTGGCGAGGCCGAAGTTGCCCTCGGCGTTCTCGAAGTTGATCGGATTGACCTTGTGCGGCATGGTCGACGAGCCGATCTCGCCTGCCACCGTCTTTTGCTTGAAGTAGCCGAGCGAGATGTAGCCCCAGACATCACGCGCGAAGTCGATCAGGATCGTGTTGCAGCGCGCATAGGCGTCGAACAGCTCGGCCATGCCGTCGTGCGGCTCGATCTGGATCGTGTACGGGTTGAAGATGAGGCCCAGCTTGTCTTCGACGACACGCTTCGCGAAAGCCTCCCAGTCGAAATCCGGCCAGGCCGCGAGGTGAGCGTTGTAGTTGCCGACCGCGCCGTTCATCTTCGCCGGCAGCACCACCGCGGCGATACGCGCACGCGCGATGTCCAGCCGCGCGACGACGTTGGCGAGTTCCTTGCCCACCGTGGTCGGGCTCGCGGTCTGCCCGTGGGTGCGCGACAACATGGGCACCCCAGCGAACTCCCGCGCCATCGCCGCCAGCCGGTCCGCGATGCGCGCCAGCGCCGGCAGCATCACGTCCGACCGTGCGCTGGCGAGCATCAAGGCGTGACTCGTGTTGTTGATGTCCTCGCTGGTGCAGGCGAAGTGCACGAACTCGGCGGTGGCCTTCAGTTCGTCGTTGCCTTCGAAGCGCGACTTGAGCCAGTACTCGACCGCCTTCACGTCGTGGTTGGTGGTCTTCTCGATGCCCTTGATGGCCTGCGCGTCGGCCTCGCTGAAGTGGGCGACGACCCGGCGCAGGACGTCGCGCGCCGCTGCCGACAGCGGCTTCAGTTCAGCGAACCCGGCGTCCGACAGCGCCTCGAACCAGGCCACCTCGACCTGCACCCGGCGGCGCATCAGGCCGTATTCGGACAGCAGCGGACGCAGCAGCGCCAGCTTGGCGGCGTATCGCCCGTCCAGCGGCGACAAGGCGGTGAGGGCGGACGGATTCATCGGCCCCGATTGTAGGAGGCGCTCCGATTGACGACGGCCCGCTGCGTGCAGCCTAATCGCCGCTCACACCGAGGAGCCTACCCATGACCCTTCTGTCCCGCCGCACCGCTGTCGCGCTCGCCGCCCTGTTCGCCGCCGCACCGACCTGGGCCCAGGCGCCGAAGCTGAAAGTCGCCGCCATCTACACCGTGCCGGTCGAGCAGCAATGGGTGAGCCGCATCGACAAGGCGCTGAAGGCGGCGGTGGCACGCGGCGAGATCGAGTATGTGTTCAGCGAAAACGTCGCCAACCCCGACTACGAACGGGTGATGCGCCAATACGCCGAGGCCGGCCACACGCTGATCGTCGGCGAGTCGTTCGCCCTCGAGGCGGCCGCGCGCAAGGTGGCGAAGGACTATCCGAAGGTGAGCTTCCTGATGGGCAGCTCCGGCAAGCCGCAGGCGCCCAACTTCAGCGTCTTCGACAACTACATCCAGGAGCCGGCCTACCTCACCGGCATGATCGCCGGCGGCATGAGCAAGAGCGCCAAGATCGGCATGGTCGGCGGCTACCCGATCCCGGAGGTGAACCGGCTCATGAACGCCTTCATGGCCGGCGCGCGCGAGGTCAATCCGAAGGCGCAGTTCATGGTCACCTTCATCAACAGCTGGTTCGACCCGCCGAAGGCGAAGGAGGCCGCGTTCGCGATGATCGACAAGGGCGCCGACGTGATGTACGCCGAGCGCTTCGGCGTCAGCGACGCCGCGAAGGAGCGCAAGGTGCTGGCGATCGGCAACGTCATCGACACCCAGGACAAGTACCCGGACACCGTGGTCGCGTCCGCGCTGTGGCACATGGAGCCGACGATCGACCTCGCGATCAAGACCGTGAAGGCGGGCGCCTTCAAGCCCGAGGACTACGGCAAGTACTCGATGATGAAGGTCAAGGGCAGTGAGATGGCGCCGCTCGGCACGTTCGACGCCAAGGTCCCGGCGGACCTGAAGGCACGTGTGAAGGCGCGCGAGGCCGACATCCTGGCCGGCAAGTTCAGCGTCAAGGTCGACGACTCGGCGCCGAAGGCGGGTGCGAAGTAGAGGCTCCTTTGACGACGCTTCGATTCGCCTCGTTGGTCGAAGGGCCTTGAACGCGCCGATGAGAGGGAGTTCTGGGGGGCGGGATTGAGACCGTTTGCGGCATAGACGGTCGAGACGCTTCAGCTCACACTCCAGTCAGCCTCCAAGTGCTGACATGGCCACCGCAACACCCGCGAAACGCCGAACCGGCACGCCATTTCAGCGCGTTGCCTGGCTCGTTGTTGTCCTCGTGCTGCTGGCGGTCGCGCTGAACGTCGGACTGTTGTGGAAATCGCAGCGGGATGAACGGCTGCGCTTGTTCGAGGCCACCGAGCAGCGTTCCACCCAGCTCGCAAGTGCGGTGGCCGAGCGCGTCAACGCGCTGGTTCGAAGCACCGACTTCGTGCTGCAGCAACTGCGTCGGGAGCATGGCGGTGACATGACGAGGCTCCACGCGCGAGCCGACGCCCTGGTCCGTGCCTATCCCGATCGCTCGTTCCTCAACTTTGCGATCACCGACGCTGGCGGCGACCTGATCTACAGCAGCTCCGGGGTGACGGCCTCGATCAACCTGCGCGACCGCGACTACTTCATCGCGCACGGTGGCGGGGGTGACCGGCTGCTGATCAGCAAGCCGCTCATGGGGCGTGTCTCCAAGACCTGGGCGATCCCGTTCTCCCGCCCCCTCCTGCGCGATGGCCGCTTTGCAGGCGTGGCGGTGATCACGCTTTCGCCAGAGGGCGTCTCGCAGATCCTTGCAAGGCTCGAGCTGGGGCCGCAGGACACGATCGTCGTGGTCGATCGCGCCGGCACGTTCCTGGCGCACAACCGGGAGATCGCCAGGCTCGTCGGCAAGACCGTATCGCCGGCGCGGCCCTTCATGGCCCTTGACGCCGCGGAGCACGGCAACTACCGCACCGCCGCCTTCTCCGACGGCGCGGACCGGGTCTTCGCCTGGCATCGGGTCCCCGATAGCGACCTGTTCGCCGTCGTCGGCCTGGATGTGAACACGGTGCTGGCGCCCCAGGCGGTCCGCTTCAGGGGCGAGTGGATCAACGCGGCGACCCTGTCGGCCCTGCTGGTCGCGCTCGGCGTCGGGGTGCTCACGCTACTCAACCGGATGTCGCGCGGGCAGCGGGACATCGCGATGAGCGAGACCAAGCTGCGCCAGCTGATCGATGGTGTCGGCTACGACATGTTCGTCGGCTTGTTGACCCCCGATGGGACATTGGTCGAGATGAACCGCCCGGCGCTTGAAGTTGCCAACCTGAAGCTCGCCGACGTGTTCGGCAAGCCCATCGAGCAGACGCGTTGGTGGGCCCATTCCCCCGCCACGCAGCAGCAGATCCGCGCGGCTGTCGAGCAGGCGGCCGCCGGCACGCCGGTTCGCTGCGATGTGCAGGTGCAGATGGCCGACGGCAAGCTGGTCTGGATCGACTTCTCGCTGCAGCCGCTGCGCGACCCGGAAGGCCGAATCATCTATCTGGTGCCCTCGGGCATGAGCATCGAGGGACGCAAGCAGGCGGAGGCGGCGTTGCTGGACCGCGACCTGCGCCTCACGGGGCTGATCGAGTCGGCGATGGACGCGGTGGTCTCGATCAACGATGCGCACGAGATCGTGCTCTTCAATGCGGCCGCCGAAAACATGTTCGGCCACTCGTCCGCGGCCGTGATGGGCAAGAAGATCGAAGTCCTGATCCCGCGCCAGCACCGCCCGGGCCACGACGCGCACATCGAGGCCTTCCGTCATACGGGGACCACCAGCCGGCGCATGGGACAGCTGGGCCAGGTCGCGGGGCTGCGCGCCGACGGCACTGAATTCCCGGCCGAGGCGTCGATCTCGCAACTGCGCCACGGCGATCAGACGACGTTCACCGTCATCCTGCGCGACGTCAGCGAGCGCGTGCGAGCCGAAGCGGCGCGCGCGAAGCTCGAGGCGCAGCTGCGCCAGGCGCAGAAGATGGAGGCGCTGGGTACGCTGGCCGGCGGCATCGCGCACGACTTCAACAACATCCTCACGGCGATCGGCGGCAACGTCGAACTCGCGCGCCTCGATGCCGGTGCCGACAGCCCCATTCAGGACAACCTGGCCGAGATCGCCAAAGCAAGCCAGCGCGCGAGCGACCTGGTGCGGCAGATCCTCACCTTCAGCCGCAGCCAGCCGCAGGAACGCCGTGTCGTCAGTCTGCGCGACGTGGCACAGGAGGCGGCCAAGCTGTTGCGCGCCAGCCTGCCGGCCGGCATCGAACTGGTTACCACGCTGGCGCCCGATGCACCGGACGTGGTGGCCGATCGGACACAACTGCACCAGGTGTTGATGAACCTCGGCGGCAACGCCGGCCACGCCATCGGCCGGCAGCCCGGACGCATCGACATCACGCTGGCAGGCGTGGACGTGCCCGGGGACGTGATGGTCAGCGCGCTGGCACCCGGCCGGTACGCCCGCTTGAGCGTCATCGACAGCGGCTCGGGAATGGACGCGGCGACGCTGCAACGCATCTTCGATCCATTTTTCACCACCAAGGCCGTCGGCGAGGGCACCGGCCTGGGACTCGCTGTCGTCGACGGCATCGTGAAGCGAGCCGGCGGCGCCATCACCGTGTACAGCGAGCCTGGCCGGGGCTGTGCGTTTCGCCTGTACTTTCCTGCCGCGGCCTTGGAAGCGAGCGTCAGCATCGAGCCACCGCCCACGGCGTGGCGCAACGGCGCGGGGCAACGTATTCTCTACCTCGACGATGAGGCGTCGCTGGTGCTGATCGGAAAGGCGATGCTGGAGCGCCTGGGCTACAAGGTCTATGGATACAGCAGCGCCGAGCAGGCACTGGCCGAATTTGAAGCGGCCCCGGAAGGATTCGACGCCGTCATTACGGACTTCAACATGCCGGGCATTTCGGGCCTGGATGTGGCCGAAAGGGTTCTGCGGCTGCGGCCCGACCTGCCGGTCGCGCTGGCCTCTGGCCTGGTAACCGACGAACTCGTCACGCAGGCGCAAGTGCTCGGCATTCGCGAAGTGATCTACAAACCGCATGCACTGGCACACCTCGCAACGGCGATGAACCGGATGTTGACCTGAATCCGACTGACGAAGTCTCAGCCCGAGTCGGCCGGAAGCCTCGATCTGGCAGCGGCTAGGCCTCTTATTGCATCGATAGGCGGGCCGGCAGGATTGTTATCGTCATGTTGCGCGCTTCGAGCTGTTGGTGGCGCCAGGCATCCATCCAACGCAGGAGCTCTACATCGCGATGTCCCAAGCCGAGTGGCGCGAGGCTGCCTGCGAAACCATCCTCGTCGTCGACGATGACCCGTCAGGCCTGATGCTCACCGGCGCCATGCTGCGTCGACAGGGGTATCGAGTCGTGGCCGTCGACAGCGGTGCCGCCGCCATTGGCCGTGCAACATCCGGGCCCCCTCCCGACCTCGTGCTGCTGGACATCGAGATGCCGGTAATGGACGGCTTCGACGTCGTGCGACAGCTGCGCGCTAAGTCGGCTACTGCAGACATTCCGGTCATGTTCCTCACCGGGGTCGACGACACGGCAGCCGAGGCACGGGGTCTCGCATTGGGAGCCGTCGACTACATCACCAAGTCGGCGCGGCCAGCCACGCTGCTGGCACATGTGCGGGCGAGGCTCAAGGCGGCGCGCATCCTTGCGCGGCTGCGCAGGCACAACACTCGACTGCGACGTGCGGCGTCAAAACTCATCGGCGCCACTGACCGGGCCGAGGCCGCAGCCGTGGGCCTTCTGATCAGCATGGTGAAGACGCGTGACCATCACACCGGCGCGCACCTGCTGCGCACACAGGCTTATGTCAAGTTGCTCGCGACCGATCTGCAGACCCAGCCGCGCCACGCGGCGGTGCTGAATGACGCCTACATCAACAGGCTGGTGCGTGCGGCCCCGTTGCACGACATCGGCAAGGTCGGCATCCCCGACGGCGTGCTGAACAAGCCTGGGAAGCTCGACGCCGACGAACTGGCGATCATGCGCACGCATTGCATCGTCGGGGCGCGTGCCATCGAGCAGGCCAGCCCGGCGGGAGGAGCGCAATCGGAGGTGCTCCGCATCGCCGCACAAATGGCGCGATGGCACCACGAGCGATGGGATGGCACCGGCTATCCCGACAAACTCAAGGGCGAGGCGATCCCGTTGTCGGCCAGGATCATGGCTGTCGCAGACGTGTTCGACGCCCTGGTGTCGCGCCGCCCCTACAAGGAACCGATGTCCTGCATGCAGGCAGGAGAACTCATTCGCCGGGGCAGCGGCAGCCAGTTCGATCCCGCGATCGTCGGCGCGTTCGAGCGCCAATTCGACGCAATGAGCACCATTGCCGACCTCTGCAATGCGGCGCCGGACATGTCCATAACTGACCGAAGGATCACGGCATGAATGCCAGCGAATTCCAGGACCCCCACGACCTGAGCCCCTATCTGCAGTACATGGTCCAGGCCCAGGCCTCGGATCTGTTCCTGACCGTCGGTGCGCCGCCGTCGATGAAGGTGCGCGGTGCCATTCGCTCGATGGACCTGCCACCGCTGAAGAGCAGCGATGCCAAGTCGCTCGCCTACTCTGTGATGCGCGAGGCGCAGATGCGCGAGTTCGAGTCTTCGCTGGAATGCGACCTCGCGACGACGATCGAAGGCCTGGGCCGGTTCCGCTTCAATGTCTTCCTGCAGCGCGGCGAGGTGGCGATGGTGGCGCGCTACATCACCTCGAACATCGCGTCGCTCGACTCGCTGAAGTTGCCGCCGGCACTGAAGAGCCTGGCCCTGCTCAAGCGCGGCCTGGTGCTGGTGGTCGGCGCGGCGGGCTCGGGCAAGTCAACCACGCTGGCAGCGATGCTCGACCACCGCAACAGCCTGCAGACGGGCCACATCCTGACCGTCGAGGACCCGATCGAGTTCGTGCATCAGCACAAGAAGTCGCTGGTGGACCAGCGTGAAGTGGGCCTGGACACGCACTCGTTCGCAGAAGCGCTGCGGCACGCGATGCGCGAGGCGCCCGACGTGATCATGATCGGCGAGATTCGCGACCGAGAGACGATGCAGCACGCCATCACCTACGCCGAAACCGGCCACCTGTGCGTGTCGACACTGCACGCCAACAACGCCAATCAGGCCATCGACCGGGTGCTCAATCTGTTCCCCGAGGAAGCGCGGCATCAGGTGCTGGTCGACCTGTCGCTCAACCTGCGCGGCGTGGTCGCGCAGCGCCTGATCAAGGGCCGCAGTGGACAGATGGTGCCTGCGGTCGAAGTGCTGCTGCAGTCGCCGTACATCGCCGACCTGATCCTGAAGAACCAGGTCGATGAGATCAAGGCCGCGATGGCCAAGAGCAACGAGCTGGGCATGCAGACCTTCGACCAGTCGCTCTACCAGCTCTACGTAGCCGGCGAGATCACGCTCGAACAGGCGCTGGAGAACGCCGACTCGCGCACCGACCTGTCGCTGCGCATTCGCCTTACGTCCGGCAAGCTGCCCGACGCCTCGGGGCTGGCGATCCAGGCCTGAACGGCATCGAAACGCCCGCAGCACCCCGCCCCTAGCCAGCTGCCCCGCCGCGGTTCGAGTACCGGTCCAGCACCCCGAGCAGCCGCCGCACCGCAGCTTCGTCGGCTTTCGTCTGCGCCATCGGCGGCGCGTACATGCGCACCTGGTCGAGGATCGATTCCCATTTGCGCAGCGCGGCGACGCGCCGGTGCAGGTCGTCGAACTGGCGCAGGATGCTTTCGATCTGCGACGCCAGCTTGCCCTGGCGCAGCGAACGCAGCACGTCGAGTTCGGTCCAGGCCGAGATGGCGAAGAACTCGGGCTTCTCGCGGTGGCAGATCTCCAGGCTCTGCGTGATGTCGCGCAGCGTCGCTTCGTCGGCGGGTGTCAGCCCACGCGGGGCGGCGCGGCCGCGCCCGACATCGAGCAGGAAACGCGCCGCCAGCACGTTCATCGCCGGATAGAACCAGTTCACCTCGCCGGCCTCTCGTGCATGGCGCGCGGCGTCGTCGTAGAACTGCAGCATCTCCTGCAACGCCGCGCGCTCGTCGGCACTGCCGAACCGGCCGCGGTGTTTCCAGCGGTGCGCGAGCGCAAGGCGTTTGCGCGCCGAGCCGCGCATCGCCGCGCGTTCGGCGCTCGGCCGCGCGCGCGCGATGGCGTCGATGGTCGCGATGCACTGCTTGATGGCCGCGATCGGGTCGGCGCGCGCCGCATCGTCGGCATCCACGGACAGTGCCGCAAGCTGGCTTTCGGCCTGGCGCAGTCGCAGCCGCGCCCATTGCTGCTCGGCGTCGAAACTGGCCGAACCGTCGGCCGCGTGCACCGACCGCTCGTACCAGGCGATCGCTCGCGGGCGGTCGTCGGCCGCATCCCAGGCCAGCCCGAAGGCCTCGGCGACGGCGCCGATCGAGCCCCAGGCGCTCTCGTGGCGCGACTCGAGGTAGCGGATCTGGTCCTGCAGGCGCTCGTACTGCGCGCCCGGGTGCTGGGCCCGGATCGCGAGCGTCTCCAGTGCCAGCGCCAACCCCGACGGCGCCCCGACCTCTTCGAACTCGTTGAATCGCTGCGCCGCCGCGCTGCCTTGCGCGCCGCGGTGCGTGAATTCGAGCCGCCACTCCGGGTCGCCATAACACTGGTAGGCGGCCCACGTCACATCGTCACCGACCGGATTGACCGAACGTTCGTCGCCGAGCGCCGCCGCGCGCGCATGCGCCACCGCGTCGATGAACCGGTCGTTGGACAGGATCGCGCGGTAGAAGCGTTTGGCAAACCGCTCCGCGGCTTCGTCGTCGACCGCCCAGCCGCAGGCGACGACACAACGCACGCCGATCTTGATCAGCTCCTCGGCCACGCCGGCGGCAAAACTGGCCCGGTCGGCGGTGCGTTCGGTCTCGCCGACCAGCGTGCGGCCCGCGTCCATCGCCGCCAGGTGGCAGCAGTTGACGAACACCAGTTCGGGCACCACGCGCATCGAGCGGATCTCCGACGGCCCGAGATAGAGGTCCCGGCCGAGCACGACACCGCGTGCGTTGACCAGCTCGCCCTTGTCGTCGATGAGCGGCTTCTCGCCGTGGCCGGCGATGTGCACGATGCGCCAGTCCTGCTCGAAGAGGGCGTTGACGACATCCAGCGCGGGCGCATCGAGCACCAGCCGCACCTGCTCGGCCCGCAGCGCGCCGGCTGCGGTGAGCGCGTCGTTCACCGCGATCGCCTCGTCGTGCGCACCCTTCAGCGGCGGGTAGACCGCATCGTCGCCGACCGCCGGGTTGCCGACCACCAGCACACGTGCGTCGCGGGTGGCGTCGCGCGGCTGGGCGCGAAAGTCCGCCGTGCGCAGCCGCCGCAGCAGCTTGCAGCGCACCGCCCACGGCCGCTGGTCACCGCCGCCGCGGGCGTCGGGCGGCGGCTCGAGCATCTCCCACGGGATCGGCGCGGTGCCCGAGTCCAGTTCGAGCAACACCTCGCCCGAGCCGCCGAGGAAAGGCTCCATCTCGATCGGCACCAGCAGCTGGAACAGCGTGCGGCCGATACGCCGGTCGCCCGCAACACCCGACGACGCCGACTCGACGAGCCGGCGCAGCAGGCCGAGCTGCGCCGACTGCGCGCGCACCTCGCTGCGCGCGCGTTTGCTGTCCAGCGTGTACGAGATCGACTCGCGGCCGTAGCGGTCGGTCGTGGTGGTGGCGGTGACCAGGTCGTAGTTCGCACCGCGGTAGCCGGAGTCGAGCGGCCGGCGCAGGCCGCCGTGCAGCTGGCCGAGGCGCTCGCACAGGCGCAGGAAGGCCGGCGTCGCAGCCTGCATCACGCGCAGCGCGCTCCAGGCCTCGATCGCGCGGCTCTGGTAGAGCTCGACGATCTTCAGGCGCGCAACCACCGGCAGCGCGGCGCTGCCGGCGCGCGCGTTCATCTGGCGCAGGCGTTCGTTGGCTTCGCGCAGGCCCTGCACGATCATCTGCGCCGACTGGCCGGTGTACGTGCCCTGGCCGCCGGAGCCGATCAGCGTCGAGGCGAGCTCGAAGCTGGAGCGCCCGGGGTGGCGCTCGGCCATGCGCTGGGCCCACGCGAGGGCGGCCTGGCGCACCGTCATCGCCAGGTCGCGACCCTGCAGCTTGCCCTCCTCGCCGAGGCCGACGACGATGGCCGCCTCCGGCCGCGGCATGCGCCACGGGTTGTCGAGCGCGCCGCTGGCGGCATTGATGAAGACCTCGCACGAACCCGGCGTCTCGGGATAGACCTGCAGGTCGAGCGAACGTTGCAGCGCGCCGGCGAGCAGCCGGTTCACCACCGCTTCGGTGCCCGTGAGTTCGACCGTGCGGTAGTGGCCGATGAGCAGCGGCAGATCGACATAACTCAGGTCGCCGTTGATGACCTCGATCTGAAGCGCCTGGGCTTCAGCCTTTTCGGGCAGGGTGTCGGTCGGTGCACGGTCCAGGCGCAACGCAACCTCGCCCAGCGGCGGCAGCGCGCGCGCGGCGCGGCTGCGCATCGGGCGCTGGCGCTGCGGCTTGCTGCCCTTGGGCGGCGGCGGCTCCTCGACCACCGTGACCGCGCCGCCCGGCGCGCCGCCGGCCCGTGCCGCCCCGGCACGGGTGACGGTTCGGCGCTGCGTGCCGCTGGCGTCGATGGTCGGCAGTTTGTCGGTGTCGCCGCCTTGAAGCAGGTCGAGGTAGGCGGGGAAGGCGCTGCTCTCGTCGGGCAGGTTGCCGTGGGTCGTCTTGACACGCCAGGTGGCGACTCCGTCGAGCATCGCGCTGGCGAGCGTGACGCGGCCGTCGCCGGCGACAGCGGCATCGAGGTATTCGAGGCCGGCGGCGCCGAGCTCGTAGCCGTCGGGCGTGAAGTCGTCGACGCCGGTGACCAGCAACAGCTTGTCGCGGTAGGCGCGCAAATCGCCGTCGGACTGCGCATCGAGGCGTTCGCGCAACAGGCGGGCGCTGTCGAGCACGCCTTGGGGCGGCACGCCCCAGCGGTGCGCCTCGAGCTGGCGCTCGTCGGCATGCCACCAGTTGTGCTGGCGCACCACCTTCAGGTCAGCGGCCGCGAGTTCGGCCCAGGTGGCTTCGCGGTCGAGCGCGAGCTTGCTGTCGGTGAGGCCGAGCTGCAACTGCACGAAGCCCGGGAACTCGGCCATCTGCTGGCGCGCCCGGTGGTCCTGGAACGGCGCGGCGAAAGCGGCCAGCAGGTTGGCGAAGCTGTCGTCACCCGACAGCGTCTGCATCACGCACCAGGAGCCGGCGTTGGGCGTGCCGAGCATCAGCAGGCGTGCGCCGGGCTGCGACATCATGCGGTGCCAGACCTCGGGTTTTTCGAGTTGCATCACACGCGCCACCAGCCCACCCATCGAATGCGCGACGATGCGCACCGGCTGGTTGCTCTTGCTGCGTTTGGCGAGTTCGCCCTCGACCACCTGGGCCAGGCGCACCGCCTCCTGCTCGATCGGCAGGCGCCAGTCGTAGGAATAGACGATGACATCGTGCGTTTCTTGCAGCGACTCGATGAGGTCGTCGTAGATCGAGCCGATGACGCCGTCCGGCGCCACGCCGTCGGCGTCCTTGTCGTTGTGACTCTTGTCAGGGGTATAGGCCAGCTGGGTCAGGCCGCCGACCAGGCGCCAGCCGAGCCAGATGCGTTTGCCATCCTTCTTCAGGTGGCTGCCCAGGATGCCGGGCACCACGATCACCGCCGGCTTGTCGGCGCCGCCGACGGCGTCGCGCGCCTGCTTCAGGTTGCCGGCGCGGCTGCCGCCCGAATCCTGCCCGGCCGCCGACAGCGGGCCGATGGGGCGGAACAGCGCCGACGGCTGCAGCCGCGTCAGCGCCTCGGCGATCGCGCCCGCGGTGCGCTCGTGCGCGAAGTACTCGAAGTGCGAGATGCTGCCACTTTGTTCGAGGTAGAAGGTGGCGCCCTCGGCGCGTGGCACGCCGCCGTACATCGAACTCGTCTGCACGACGAAGTCGTTGTCCGACCAGTAATAACCGTCGGCGAGCAGCGTCTTCAGCCACGACGCCACGCTGTCGCCCTGGATGTCGCCGGCGATCACGCGCAGCTCGCCGGGCGCCGGTTCGCTCACGTCGTGCAGCCAGTCGATCAGCGCGCGGCCGGGGATCATGGCTTCCAGCCCGGGCAGCTCGGCCGGGTCCGCGCGCCGGCGCGCGCATTCGGCGAGCAGCTTGATCAGGGTCGGCGCGAGCGGGATCTTCGCCAGCGCCATCGTCCAGCGCAGCACCGACAGGTAGGCGTCGAGGCGGCCGGACGCGAGCAGGGTGCCGCGCGCCGGGCAGGCGACGCGCACGACACGGCCGATGTCGATGCGGCGCTCGGCGATCTCGGCGCGCAGCGCGGCCAGCGCCTTGCGGTGCGGCGCGTAAGCAGGCCCGGCGAAGTGTTCGCCGTCGCGCGACGGGTCGTCGCTCGCGCACAAGCGCACCAGCACCTCGGCCACCAGGCCGCCACGCGAATGGGTCAGCAGGTGCAGCCGCACCTTGGCATCGCCCTGCCGCTTCGGCAGCGCGCGCACCAGCGTGAGCGCGTTGTCGAAGGGGCTGGCCGTCAGCGTACGGTGTTCGAGCGCGTAGACGCGGCCGTTGTAGGCCTTGAAGATCTCGCGCACCGTCTGCGGCGAATGGGTCCACAGGTCGTGGAAGGTGCCGTGGGTGTTGCTGAAGCTGCCGTGGATCAGCACCAGCGCGGGCGCGGCGTCGTTCTCGATCGCCACCGCCGCGGACTCGGCGTCGTCGGCGGACGGTTGCAGCGCGTCCGGCTTGAGCCGCATCACTCGTTCGGCCACCGCGCCGTCGAAGTGCGTCTGGACCCACTGCGCCAGCGCGCCGTCTGCGCCGCCCCTGGAGAGGCCGCTGACGATGTCGAAGCCGGTCACCAGTACCTCGCCGAGCAGGCCGCGCTGTGCCCCGCGGGCGACCGGGCCCGCCGCTTCCAGCCCCGACCAGCGCAGCCGCGCCGCCACCGGCACCAGCTGGCGCTCGCCGCCGGCCGCGACCAGCGTCGAGCTGCGCTGCGCGTCCTGTTCGTTGGGGCGCCAGCCTTCGGCGTCGGCGTCGACATTGCCGGCATCCAGCGGCGCGGCGGCATCGGGCGCGGCCGCCGCGCCGCCGCGGCGCGCGCGCGCTGTCGCGGGCGTGCGCGTCGCGCCCGCCTGCGCCAGCATCAGCAGGCGCGCGTTCTCCGGGCTCAGCATCAGCGGCGGGCCGTTCTCGATGTGCAGCACGACGACGTCTTCGCCCGGCACCGCCTCCACCACCTGCACGCCGCTGGCGAACAGGTCGGAACTGCTGCCGGCGCGCCCATTGACCTTGACACCGACCCGCACCGACACCTTCAGCCGGCCTTCGGTCAACCCCATCGGCAACGGCGGCACCTCGCTGCGCGCCGGCGCGCCGCTGCGCGTAGCCGGCCCCGGGGTGGCACGCAGCGCGCCCGGTATCGCAAAGGCGATCGGGCCGCCGCGCGCCGGGGACAACCTCGCAGGCGGCGACGGCGCGGCGTCGGTGGGCACTGGGGCGCGAGTCCTGCGGGGGGTGCGAGCCATCCGGTTCCTTGTTGGCGCGGCCGATGCTGTTGACGCCGCGCGCCGCCCGCAATCCCCAACTTCGCTCGCCTGGTAACCAAAGGCTGCGCCAGCCCTGGCCTCATCGACAATCGGCGTGATGCCGACCACCACGCCTGCGTTGCTTCGCCTAGCGGGCATCAGCAAGGCTTTCGGTGCACTGCGCGCCAACGACGGCATCTCGCTCGAACTGCGACGCGGCGAGGTGCTCGCGCTGCTGGGCGAAAACGGCGCCGGCAAGAGCACACTGGTGTCGATCCTGTTCGGCCACTATGTCGCCGACGCGGGCACGATCGCGGTCGAGGGCCGTCTGCTTCCGGCGGGCGACACCCGCGCCGCGCTGGCGGCCGGCATCGGCATGGTGCACCAGCACTTCACGCTGGCGGACAACCTGTCCGTGCTCGACAACGTGATGCTCGGCACCGAGCCGCTGTGGCGGCCGTGGTCCAGGCGCGCGCCGGCGCGGGCGCAGTTGCTCGACACTGCACATCGCTTCGGCCTTGCGGTGCAGCCCGACGCGCGGGTGGGCACACTCGCGGTGGGTGAGCGCCAGCAGGTCGAGATCCTGAAGGCGCTGGTGTCATTTGGCCGAAAACAGGGCGCGCGCATCCTGATCCTCGACGAGCCGACCGCGGTGTTGACGCCGCAGCAGAGTGCGTCGTTGTTCGCGACGCTGCGCCAGCTGGTCGCCGAGGGCTTGGCGATCGTCTTCATCACGCACAAGCTCGACGAGGTGCTGGCGGTGGCGCAGCGGGTTGCCGTGCTGCGCGCGGGCCGATTGGTGGCCGACCTGCCGACCGCGGGCGCGAGCAAGCGTCGACTGGCCGAGCTGATGGTCGGCCATGCGGTCGCCGCGCCGCGCCGCGAAGTCCCCGCGGCGCCCGGCGCGACGGTCTGCGTGCTGGACGGCGTCGGCATGCGTGGCCCGAAGTCGCTGGTCGACATTCACCTGCAACTGCGCGCTGGGGAGATCGTCGGCATCGCCGGGGTTTCCGGCAACGGCCAGCAGACGCTGGTGGATCTGCTGTGTGGCCTGTGCGCCGCCGACGTGGGGCGCTTGACGCTGAACGGCGCGCCGCTGCCGGCGCAGCCGCGCGCCTGGGTCGAAGCCGGCGTCGCGCGGGTGCCCGAAGACCGCCAGGCGGTGGGCGTGATCGGCGACCTCGCGCTGTGGGAGAACACGCTGCTCGAACGTTATGCTGCGCCGCCGTTCGCGACCCGCTTCGGCGTCTTGCGCCGCGCGCTTGCGCGGGCGCACGCGCGCGCGCTGCTCGAACGCCACGACGTGCGCGGCGCCGCGCCGGACGCGCCGGCACGCAGCCTGTCGGGCGGCAACATGCAGAAGTTGATCCTCGGCCGCGTGCTGGACAGCAGTGCGGGCGCGCCGACCCTGATCGTCGCCCACCAGCCGACCTGGGGCCTGGACGTGGGCGCGGTGGCCGAGGTGCACCGGCGCCTGATCGCGGCCGCGCAAGCGGGTGCCGCGGTGTTGCTGGTGAGCGAAGACCTGGACGAGCTGTTCGCGCTGGCCGACCGGCTGGCGGTGATGCACCAAGGCCGCCTGACGCCGGCGCGGCCGACCGCCGAGTGGACGCCGGCGCAGATCGGCCTGGCGATGAGCGGCCAGCGGGTCACCGAGCCGGTGATGATGGAGCGCGTGTGAGGGGCTGGCGGCTCGAGCGCCGCGCGGAGCGTTCGCGCCTCGCGCTCGTGCTGGCGCCGGTGGCGGCGCTGCTCGCCACCTTGGCGCTGACCTCGCTGCTGGTCGCCTGGGCCGGCGCGCCGGTCGGCCGCGCCTATGCGCTGCTGCTGGAAGGCGGCTTCGGTTCGCGTTTCGCGATCGCCGAAACCTTGACCCGCGCGACGCCGCTGATCCTGACCGGCCTGGCCGCCGCGCTGGCGTTTCGCGCCAGGCTCTACAACATCGGCGCCGAGGGCCAGCTCTATCTCGGCGCGCTGGCGGCGGTAGCGGTGGGCGGGTTGCATGGCGGCGAAGGTTTCCTTGCTGCTGTGCCGGTGTGGCTGCTGCTGACGGCGATGTTGCTCGCCGCCGCGGCGGCCGGCGCGCTGCTGCTGCTCGGGCCGGCGCTCGCCAAGTCGCGGCTCGGCGTCGACGAGGTGGTGACGACGCTGCTGCTCAACTTCATCGTGCTGCTGTTGGTGTCGGCGATGCTCGACGGGCCGATGAAGGACCCGGGCGCGCTCGGCTGGCCGCAGAGCGTGGCGATAGCCGACGCCTTGCAACTCGACAAGCTGGTCGGGCGCAGCCGTGTGCACAGCGGCCTGCTGCTCGCGCTGGCTGCTGCGCTGGCGTTGTGGGCGCTGCTGCGTTGGACCACGCTCGGCTTCGAGATCCGCGCCGTCGGCGCGAACGCCCGTGCGGCGGCGTTTGCCGGCATGCCGGTGGGCGCGGTGACGGTCAAGGTGGCGCTGCTGTCGGGCGCGCTCGCCGGGCTTGCCGGCGCGGTCGAGGTCGCGGGGCGCGCGGGGTACGTCACGCTCGACATGGCGCCGGGTGTCGGCTATTCGGGCATCGTGATCGCGATGCTCGCCGGGCTTCATCCGCTGGGCGTGGTCGCGGCGTCGGTGTTCGTCGCCGGCGTGCTGGTCGGCGCCGACAGCATGAGCCGCGCGGTGAACGTGCCGACCTACATCGCCGACGTCATCGTCGCGCTGGCGCTGATCTCGATGCTGGTGGCGAGCGTGGCGGTGCACTATCGGTTCCCCCCGAAGCGGCCTTCGGCCGCCTCCCCCCGAGGGGGCGCCGCCAGCGGCCCGGCAGAGCCGGATCCGCGGCGGCCGCTTGAAAACGGCGCGCGGCGCGGCTGAGATGGCCGAAACCCTCGACCTGCTCGCCGGAGCGCCCTTCTGGGTCGCGGTGCTGCGCATCGCGACGCCGCTGATCCTCGGCACGCTGGGTGTGTTGTTGTGCGAACGCGCTGGCGTGCTCAACCTCGGCATCGAAGGCATCATGGTCGCGGGCGCGTTCGCGGGCTGGGTCACGGTCTACCAGGGCGGGCCCTTGTGGGCCGGGGTCGCGGTGGCGGCGGCGGTGGGTGCGGCCTTCGGGTTGCTGCATGCGGGGCTGACGGTGGGCCTGGCGCTGTCGCAGCATGTATCCGGGCTGGCGATCACGCTGCTGGCGACCAGCCTCGCGAGTTATGCCTACCGCGTCAGTTTTCCGAAGGTCGACAGCCCGCCGACGATCACGCCGTTCCAGCCGATGCAATGGCTCGGCGTGCCGGTGCTGAGCGCACAGACCGCGCTCACGCTGCTCGCGCTGGGGCTCGTGCCGCTGATCGCGTATGCGCTTTACCGCACGCCGCTCGGCCTGGCGATCCGCATGGTGGGCGAGAACCCGCAGGCCGCCGAGGGCCAGGGCCTGTCGGTGGCGAGGCTGCGCACCGGCGCGGTGGTCGCGGGCTCGGCGCTGATGGGCGTGGCGGGCGCGTTCCTCACGCTGGCGGCGTTCAACGCTTTCTACTTCAACATGGTCAACGGCCGCGGCTGGGTGTGTGTGGCGCTGGTCGTGTTCGCATCGTGGCGGCCGGGCAAGGCGCTGCTCGGTGCACTGCTGTTCGGCTTCTTCGATGCGCTGCAACTGCGCCTGCAACAGGCGGGCGATGGCCTGTTCGGCATCGACATCCCCTACCAGGTCTATCTGATGCTGCCGTATGCGATGGCGATCGCCGCGCTGGTGCTGGTGGCGCGGCGCGCGGCCTATCCGCAGGCGCTGATGAAGCCGTACCGCAAGGGCGAGCGCTGACGCGTCGCGTCGCAGCGCGCGCAACTTACAGCGGGCGCGGCAAATTCTCCTGTCATGGCCTGCGCCGATCGGCGACTGACGTTCACGCCGCGTCACACGGCGATGCATCCAGGGCCTCCCAGGCGCCGTATCAACGTCATCTCAACCGATCGAAAGGAACTCACCATGAACACCCCCCTGCGTCTGATGGCCACCGCTTGCATCGCCGTGCTCGGCACCGCGGCGCACGCCGCCGAGGCCGATCTCGACCATCCGTGGCACAACGCGCCCTTCGTGCAGCAGAGCAACACGACACGCGCCGACGTCACTGCGGCAGCGCAGGTTGCGCGCAAGAACCTGATGCTCGATGTCGGCGAAGCCGGCCTGATGCCCGCGGCCGCCGTCGCCATGAAGACCCGCGCGCAGGTCGTCGCCGAGCTGCACGAAGCCCAGCGCCTCGGCCTCGTTGGCCATGGCGAAGTGAGTGCACCGTCTGCGACGCCTCCGCAGCTGCGCCTGATTGCCGACGCCGGCCTGCGCGCTCGCGGCGACGCTGCTGTCGCGCAGATGCGCTGAGCATTGCACACCGCGCGGCCTGCGGGCCGCGCCACGCTGCCCGCGCCTGGGGCATGATCCGGCGATGGGCGACAGCACACAGCATCACATCCGCCTTACCTCGCACCCCGGCCAGGGCGCAAGCGGCGCCTTGCCGCTGTCTTGGGGCGCGGCCGATGCGCTGGCGCGTGGGCCGGTGGTCGGCACGACGACCCACCGCAGCCAGCGCAATGTGATCGGCAGCCATTCGGGCAGCTACGGCGTCTACCGCGCGCTCGCGGTCGCGGCCGGCAACCTGCCGCGCGGCCACCGCGCGGACCTGACCGACACCGCGCCGACCGATCTCATCGGGCCTTACCCGCCATGGAGCGACGCCGCGCGCATCGTCTCGCTCGACCCCTGGGGCGCGATGGTGCAGAGCGTATTCGCCGAGCCGCTCGCGCGCGGCTACGACATCCGGCCGACGATCGCCGTCACCAAGGCGCATGTGCACCTGCCGGAGATCGCGCAGGCGCTCGCCTTCCAGCGCCTCGCCGTCGATGGCCGGGTGCTGCTCGACGATGCGTCGGCGGTGGTGACGAAGGTCGCGGTCGAGCCGGTGTGGTGGCTGCCCGGTGTGGCCCGACGTTTCGGTGTCGAAGAAGCCGCGCTGCGGCGTGCCCTCTTCGAGGAAACCGGCGGCATGTACCCGGAGCTGGTCACGCGCAGCGACCTGGAAGTGTTCCTGCCGCCGATCGGCGGCCAGACCTTGTACGTGTTCGGCGACATCCGCGATCTGGCGAATCCCGAGGTGACGCTCACCGCGCGTGTGCATGACGAGTGCAACGGCTCGGACGTGTTCGGCTCCGACATCTGCACCTGCCGGCCTTACCTCACGCACGCGATCGAGGAGTGCATCCGTGGTGCGCAGGCCGGCGGTGTCGGCCTCATCGCCTACAGCCGCAAGGAGGGGCGCGCGCTCGGCGAGGTGACGAAATTCCTCGTCTACAACGCGCGCAAGCGCCAGCAGGGCGGCGACTCGGCGGCGACCTACTTCCTGCGCACCGAGTGTGTCGCCGGCGTGCAGGACATGCGCTTCCAGGAGCTGATGCCCGACGTGTTGCACTGGCTGGGCATCACGCGCATCCACCGCCTGGTGAGCATGAGCAACGACAAGTACGACGCCATCACCGGCAGCGGCATCGAAGTCGATGAGCGGGTGAAGATTCCGGACGCTCTGGTGCCGGCCGATGCGCGGGTCGAGCTCGATGCCAAGATCGCGGCGGGTTATTTCACCGACGCCGTCGCGCCGAGCGCCGAGGAGTTGCTGCGTGTGAAGGGTCGTGGGCTCGACTGACGGCGCCGACCTGCGCGATCCGGCGACGATCCGTTCGCGTTGCCACCTCGTCAGCGACGCGGTGAATGCCGGCCTCAGCCGCCACTTCCTGCCGGTGGACTGGGAGCAACTCGACGCTGTCGCCGAGCGTGTGGCCGCGCTGACGCGCTGTCGCTTCCCGGACCTGCGCATCCCGCTGCACAGCCGCTGGCGCCATTTTGACGCGCGCAGCGTGGCGGCGCTCGACGCCCAACTCGCCGGCCGCACGCCGGCCGACGCGGCGCGCGCACGCATCGATCTGACGGTCATCAGCGTGCTGCTCGACGCCGGCGCCGGCGCCGGCTGGCGCTACACCACGGCCGACGGCCGCGTCGTCGCGCGCTCCGAAGGCCTGGGCGCCGCCAGCTTCGAGGCCTTCGTCGCCGGCCGACTCTCAGCCACGCCGGGCGATGCGCTGCGCGCCGACGGCGAAGCGCTCGCGCGCGTCGATGCCACGCTGCTGCGCGAGGTCTTCCAGGTCCACGACGGCAACCCGATGGTCGGGCTGGAAGGCCGGACCGCGTTGCTGGCCCGGCTCGGGCGTTCGCTCGGCCGCCGGCGCCCGGCCGTGCTCTACGACCAGGTGCAACCCGGCCTCAGCGCCGCTGCGCTGCTGGCGCAGATGCTGGCGTTGACCGCCGACGCCTTCGCCGCGCCGGATGTCTGGCCGCACCCGGCGGCCGGCCAGGTGCCGTTCCACAAGCTGAGCCAGTGGCTGGCCTATTCGCTGGTCGAGCCGCTGCAATGGGCGGGCATCGAGGTCACCGGGCTGCATCAACTGACCGGCCTGCCCGAGTACCGCAACGGCGGCCTGCTGCTCGACGCCGGCGTGCTGCGCCCGCGCGACGCGAGCCTGTTCCAGTGTGTGCACCAGCCGGGCGACGAGGCGATCGTCGAGTGGCGCGCGCTCACGGTCACCCTGCTCGATGAACTCGCGCCGCGGGTGCGTGCGCGCCTGGGCCTGAGCGAAGCGCGGCTGCCGCTGGCCGCGATGCTCGAAGGCGGCACCTGGGCCGCAGGCCGCGAAATCGCCGCCGAGCGCCGCCTGGGCGGCGCGCCGCCGCTCACGATCGCCAGCGACGGCACGGTGTTCTAAAGGGCGGTCAGCGCCGCTCGGCTATCCAGGCGACATAGGACAGCGCGCCCAGCACCATCAGCGCCGTGCCGGCCTGCAACATGGTGCCGACCTGGACGTTGGCGACCAGCCAGGTCGATGTCGCGCGCGCCGTGAAGGCGGCGACCGCCAGCACTGCGCCAGCCCCGCCGGCAAGGCGGCCGATCCACAACAACAGGTCTCCCATCGTCGGTCCTTTCGCAAGTGCGGCCTGATTATGCTCGGCACCTGCCCGGAGGCCCACTCATGACCGCGACCGTTCACCTCGTCACCCACCCCCTGGTGCAGCACAAGCTGACGCTGATGCGGCAGAAGGACCGCTCGACGAGCAGCTTCCGGCGCCTGCTCGGCGAGATCAGCATGTTGATGGCCTATGAGGTGACGCGCGAGATGCCGACCCAGCTCATCACCATCGAGACGCCGCTGGAGGCGATGCAAAGCCCGGTCATCGAAGGGCGCAAGACGGTGTTTGTGTCGATCATGCGCGCCGGCGCCGGCTTCCTCGACGGCATGCTGAGCGTGGTGCCCGGCGCGCGGGTCGGCCACATCGGGCTGTACCGGGACCCGAAGACGCTGGGTGCGATCGAGTACTACTTCAAGATGCCGGCCGACATGCACGAGCGCGACGCCATCGTGCTCGATCCGATGCTCGCCACCGGCAACTCGGCGGTGGCGGCGGTGGAGCGGCTGAAGGAAACGAACCCGAAATCGATCCGCTTCGTCTGCTTGCTCGCGGCGCCGCAAGGGCTGGCGCACTTTCACGCCCACCACCCGGAGGTGCCCATCTACACGGCGGCGGTCGACCGCGCGCTCAACGACCACGGCTACATCGTGCCGGGCCTGGGCGACGCGGGGGATCGCATCTTCGGCACCAAGTAACTAACCCTTGAACGGATTCGCGGTCGCGAACCACAGCCCGATGCCGGTGGCGATGATGAAAGCGCCGTCGAGCACACCGACGAGCAGGAAGACCTTGGTTTGCAGCCGGTCCATCAGCTCGGGCTGGCGCGCCGACGCTTCGAGGTATTTGCTCGCCATCACGCCGATGCTCAGGCACGAGCCGATGGCGCCGAAGCCGATCATGTGGCCGACGGCCAGGGGGACGAGGTCGATGCTGCCGTTCATGTTCGCTCCTTCTTGTCTGACTCGGCCTTATGCTGCCGGCGAATGCCCGCAGGCACGATGACCTCGCAGGTCAAGCCATGTTGCTGATCACCAACGCCACGCTGAGCGACGGCCGCAGCGGCATCGATGTGCTGGTGGGCGACGACGGCCGCATCGCCGCGCTCGCCCCTGCGTTGTCCGCGCCGCACGGCACCGAGTGCATCGACGCGCAGGGCTGGCTGCTGAGCCCGCCCTTCGTCGATGCGCACTTCCACCTCGACGCGACGCTCAGCTACGGCCTGCCGCGCATCAACGCCAGCGGCACGCTGCTCGAAGGCATTGCGCTGTGGGGGGAGTTGAAACCGGCGCTGACGCAGGATGCGATCGTCGAGCGGGCGCTCGCGTACTGCGACTGGGCGGTGGCGCAGGGGCTGCTGGCGATCCGCTCGCATGTCGATGTCTGCGACGAGCGGTTGCTGGCGGTCGAGGCGCTGCTTCACGTGCGTGAACGGGTGCGGCCTTATCTCGACCTGCAACTGGTCGCCTTCCCGCAGGACGGCGTGCTGCGCTCGCCCGGCGCGCTCGGCAACTTGAAGCGCGCGCTGGACCTCGGCGTCGATGTCGTGGGCGGCATTCCGCACTTCGAGCGAAGCATGGCCGATGGCGCCGAGTCGGTGCGCCTGCTGTGTGAGCTGGCGGCCGAGCGTGGTCTGCCGGTGGACATGCACTGCGACGAAAGCGACGACCCGATGAGCCGCCACATCGAGACCCTGGCCTACCAGGCGCAGCGCCTCGGGCTGCACGGCCGCGTCACGGGCTCGCACCTGACGTCGATGCACTCGATGGACAACTACTACGTCTCGAAGCTGCTGCCGTTGATCGCCGAGGCCGGCGTGCATGCTGTGGCGAACCCGCTCATCAACATCACGCTGCAGGGCCGCCACGACAGCTACCCGAAACGCCGCGGCATGACGCGTGTGCCCGAGCTGATGGCCGCGGGCGTCAACGTCGCCTTCGGCCACGACTGCGTGATGGACCCGTGGTACGGGCTCGGCTCGGCGGACATGCTGGAGGTCGCGTCCATGGGCCTGCATGTGGCGCAGATGACCTCGCAGGCCGGCATGCGCGCGTGTTACGACGCGGTGACGGTGAACGCGGCGCGCGTGCTCGGGCTGGAAGCTTATGGGCTGGAAGTCGGCTGCCGCGGCGACTTCGTGCTGTTGCAGGCACGCTCGCCGGTGGAGGCCTTGCGCCTGCGCCCGCGCCGCCTGCTGGTGGTGCGCGGCGGGCGCGTGCTGGCACGGTCGGCACCGCTGCAGTGTGCGCTGAGCTTGCCCGGCCGCCCCGCAAGCGTGGACTTCACGCGCGGTGGGCCGCCCCTAGAATGACTTGCAACCCGTCTTCGCCGCGCAGCACATGAAACTCATCGGATCGTTGACCAGCCCCTACGTGCGCAAGGTGCGCATCGTGATGGCCGAGAAGAAGCTCGACTACCAGTGGGTCGACGAGGACGTCTGGGGCAGCGACGAGATCCTGAAGCTCAACCCGCTCGGCAAGGTGCCTTGCCTGGTGGTCGAAGGGCAGGACTCGATCACCGGCGCGGTGTTCGATTCGCGCGTCATCGTCGAATACCTCGATACGCTGAGCCCGGTCGGCCGGCTGTTGCCGGCATCGGGGCGCGACCGCATCGAGGTGCGCACCTGGGAGGCGCTGGCCGATGGCGTCAACGACGCTGCGATCCTGGCGCGAATGGAGGCGAACTGGCCCAAGCGCAACACGGGTGAACGCTCGCAGGCCTGGATCGACCGCCAGCTGAGCCGCGTGCACACCAGCCTCGCGGCGATGGCCAAGGGCCTGAACGACAAACCGTATTGCACCGGCATCCACCTCACGCTGGCCGACATCGCGGTCGGTTCCACGCTCGGTTATCTCGACTTCCGCTTCCCGCAGATCGCCTGGCGCGACGAGCAACCGTCGCTGGCCAAGCTGTACACAAAGCTGGCCGCGCGCCAAAGTTTCATCGACACGGCGCCACCGAACTGACGGCCCCAGGCTGGCGCTGCGCGCCCTCGCCACCCCCGAGGGGCTGTGGCCGCCTTGGGAGCGGCCCGGCGGCGGCCACTCAAGCAGCGTTGGCAGCGTGGAAGCTGTCCACCTGCGCCAGCGGCCAGTACAGCTCGTAGACGCGGTGCAGCCAGGGCGTGCGGCCTTCGATCGCATCGACGAGCGCCCCCGGCGCGACGAACGCGAGTTGGTCCGCCAGCAACCGCACGCTGTGCTGCGCCGTGCGGCGCACGATGTGCGCGGCGGTGATCTGGCTCGGGTGTTCGAGCCCCGCCGCCTGCACCATCTCCTTGAGTGCCATCAGCGTGCGCTGGTGGTAGCGCCAGACACGCTCGGCCTTGTCGGGCACGACGAGCGCACGCTGGCGCTGCGCGTCCTGCGTCGTCACGCCGGTGGGGCAATGGCCGGTGTGGCAGGTCTGGGCCTGGATACAGCCGAGCGCGAACATGAAGCCGCGCGCCGAATTGCACCAGTCCGCACCCAGCGCCATCATGCGCGCGAGGTCGAAGCCGCCGATCACCTTGCCGGCGCAGCCGATCTTCACGTGCGTGCGCAGGTTCAGCCCGGTGAGCGTGTTGTGCACGAGCAGCAAGCCCTCCTGCGCCGGCACGCCGACATGGTCGACGAACTCCAGCGGCGCCGCGCCGGTGCCGCCTTCGGCGCCGTCGACGACGATGAAGTCGGGCACGATGCCGGTCTCGCGCATCGCGCGCGCGATGCCGAACCACTCCCAGGGGTGGCCGATCGCGAGCTTGAAGCCGACCGGCTTGCCGCCGCACAGTTCGCGCAGGCGGTCGATGAAGACCAGCAGCTCGCGCGGCGAGCCGAAGGCCGAATGCGCGGCCGGGCTGACGCAGTCGATGCCGGGCTGCACGCCGCGTGTCGCGGCGATCTCGGCCGTCACCTTGGCCGCCGGCAGGATGCCGCCGTGGCCGGGCTTGGCGCCCTGGCTCAGCTTGATCTCGATCATCTTGACCTGCGGCGAGCGCGCGCTGTCGGCAAAACGTTCGGCGTCGAAGTGGCCGTCGCCAGCGCGGCAGCCGAAGTAGCCCGAGCCGATTTCCCAGATCAGGTCGCCGCCGTGTTGGCGGTGATAGGCGCTGATCGAGCCCTCCCCGGTGTCGTGCGCGAAGCCGCCGCGTTGCGCGCCCGCGTTCAGCGCCAGGATCGCGTGCGCCGATAAGGAACCGAAGCTCATCGCCGAGATGTTGAAGACGCTCGCGCTGTACGGCTGCGCGCGGCCTTCGCCGATCGTGATGCGGAAGTCGTGGCTCGCCAGATGGGTGGGCGCCAGCGAATGGTTGATCCATTCGTAGCCGGGCGCGTGCACGTCGAGCTGGGTGCCGTAGGGGCGCTGGTCGGGCTCACCCTTGGCGCGCTGGTAGACGAGTGAACGCTGCTGGCGCGAAAACGGCGCCGCCTCGCGGTCGCTTTCGATGAAGTACTGGCGGATCTCCGGCCGCACGAATTCGAGCAGGAATCGCAGGTGGCCGATGACCGGGTAATTGCGCAGGATCGAGTGCCGCGTCTGGCGCACGTCGTAGGCGCCGGTGATGACGCCGACCAGGCCCAACAGCGCGACCCCGCCGCCGACGCCGAAGGCGACCCAGGTGAACAGGCCGAGCAGCAGGGCCACCGCGCACGCGAGCCAGGCGAGATAGCGGATCGGGAAGTGGTGGTCGAGGGCGAGCAACCAGCGAGGCATGGCTATACTTTGCTGCAAGCGCCGATTTGTTCCGGATTGCGGGCGCTCAACAAATGCCGCTAAAGAGGGACATCGACCCGGTGTCCGCTTGATGCGGCGCCGGGTTTGATCTTTCTTCATGGCCTCGATCGGCACCGTCACCGCCCAGCAGATGCACTTCGCCGCGCCGCTTGCGCTGAAGAGCGGGGCGCGGCTGGCGGACTACACGCTGGTCTACGAGACCCACGGCACGCTCAACGCGGCGAAGAGCAACGCGGTGCTGGTCTGCCATGCGCTCAATGCGAGCCATCATGTCGCGGGCATCGACGCGCAGACCGGCCAGACGGGTTGGTGGGACAACCTGGTCGGGCCCGGCAAACCGCTCGACACCGGCCGCTTCTTCGTCATCGGCGTCAACAACCCGGGCTCGTGTTTCGGCTCCACCGGGCCGATGCATGCGAACCCCGCCACCGGCCAGCCGTATGGCGCCGACTTTCCGGTCGTCACGGTCGAGGACTGGGTGGATGCGCAGGCGCGGTTGCTCGACGGGCTGGGCATCACCCAGCTCGCCGCGGTGCTCGGCGGCAGCCTGGGCGGCATGCAGGCGCTGGATTGGGCCTTGCGTTACCCCGAGCGGCTGCGCCACTGCATCGCGGTGGCCACCGCGCCGAACCTGTCGGCGCAGAACATCGCCTTCAACGAGGTGGCGCGGCGTGCGATCGTCACCGACCCTGAGTTCCACGGCGGCCATTATTACGAGCACGGCGCCATCCCGCGCCGCGGCTTGCGTGTCGCACGCATGATCGGCCACATCACCTATCTGTCGGACGACGTGATGGGAGAGAAATTCGGGCGCCAGATGCGTGCGGCCGAACTCGGCTACTCGACGCAGGACATCGAGTTCGAGATCGAGAGTTACCTGCGCTACCAGGGCGACAAGTTCAGCGAGTACTTCGACGCCAACACGTACCTGCTGATCACACGCGCGCTCGACTATTTCGACCCGGCGCTGCCCTATGGCGGCGATCTGGCGCGCGCCTTCGCATCGGCGACGGCGAAGTTCCTGCTCGTCAGCTTCACCACCGACTGGCGCTTCGCGCCGGCGCGCTCGCGCGAGATCGTGCAGGCGCTGGTGCGCAACCGGCATGACGTGAGTTACGCCGAGATCGCCGCGCCACACGGCCACGACGCCTTCCTCCTCGACGACCCGCGCTACCACGCCGTCATGCGCGCCTACTTCGACAACGTGGCCCGCGATGAGTGACCGCGCGCAGATGGAGGTCATCGCCCGCCTGGTGCCCGAAGGCAGCCGCGTGCTCGACCTGGGCTGTGGCGACGGCGCGCTGCTCGCCCACCTGCGCGACACGCGGGGCTGCCGCGGCTTCGGCGTCGAGATCGACGACGCCCAGGTCGCCGCCTGCATGCGCCGCGACGTCAAGGTGTTGCAGCTCAACCTCGAAGAAGGCCTGCAGCTGTTCGACGACGCGAGCTTCGACGTCGTGCTGCAGCTCGAAACGCTGCAACACCTGCGCAACGTCGAGACCATGCTGCGCGAAACGGCGCGCGTCGGGCGCATCGGCATCGTCAGCTTCCCGAACTTCGCGCACTGGCCGAACCGCGTGCGTGTAGCCAGCGGCCGCATGCCGGTGACGAAGGCGATGCCCTACGAGTGGTACGACACGCCCAACATCCGCGTCGGCACACATGCCGACTTCGAGGTGCTGGCGCGCAAGAACGGGCTCACGATCCTCGACAGCTTCGGCCTCGACGCCGGCCGCGTGGTGCGGCGCTGGCCCAACCTGCGTGCCGCGGTCGCGGTGTTCAAGTTTCAGCGCGGCGCCTAGGCGAGTCCCGCCACCGGCCCCAACGGATCGAAGCCCGCCGCGCGTTTGTCCTTCCAGGCCGCGATCGCCTTGTCCATTTCGCCGATGTCGAAGATCGCGCTCTGCAGCAGCACCATCTGTTCGAGCGACGCCGCGGTGCCGTGGTCGCGGGCATGGTTCAGCGCCGCCTTGCTGCCGGCGATGGCGAGCGGGCTCTTGGCGGCGATGTCGGCCGCCAGTTCGGCCGCGCGGGCGTGCAGCGCGGCGGTGTCGGGCAACACGGCGTTGACGAGCCCGACCGCGAGCGCCCGTTGCGCGCCCAGGCGCAAGCCGGTGTAGGCCATCTCGCGCGCGACGCCGTCGGGCACGATCTTCGGCAGCCGCTGTAGGCTGCCGACATCGGCCGCCATGCCGATCTGGATCTCCTGCACGCAGAAGAAGGCGTCCGTGGTGCACAGGCGGATGTCGCAGGCGGCCGCGAGGTCCAGCCCGGCGCCGACGCAGCCGCCCTGCACCGCGCAGATGACCGGGAAACGCGCCTCGTCGAGGGCCGTGATGCACGCCATCAGCCGGCGCAGCGAGGTCTGGAAGGCGAGGCGCTTGCGCGCGTCGGCGGTGTCGAGCATCGGCTGCTCGCTCGCGAACACGTCCAGCGCCATGCCGGCGCAGAAGTGTTTGCCGCTGGAACGGATCACCAGCACCCGGGTGCGGCCCTCGTCGCTCAAGCTCTGCACCGCGTCACGCAGTGCGGGGAAGAACGCCGGGCCGACCGTGTTGAGCCGCTCGGGGCGGTTGAAGCGGAGCGTCGCGACGCCGGTCGCGGCATCGGGCTCGAGGGCGAAGAAGTCGTTCATGATCGTGGCGCCAGGTCGAAGGCCCGCGCGAGCAGGCGGTAGGACTGGCGGCGGACTTCGGGGTCGTGGGTCCAGGTGTTGACCACCAGTTCGTCGAGTTGCAACTCGGCGGCGAGCGCGCGCAACCGTGCGGCGACGCGATCCGGCGTTCCGACGAAGGCTTTGCTGCGCAGCGTATCGACATGCGTTTGTTCGGCCGCGCTGTAGCCTTGAACAGCGAGTTCGTCGGGCGCACGCAGCGGGCCGAAGATGCCGCGCTGGCGATCGAGCCGCCAGCGTTCGCGCGGCAACGCGTGGTGCTGCGCCGCGTCGTCGCTCGCCGCTGCCAGCGCCCAGACGCAGATCGTCGCTTGCGGCTCGGGATGGCGTTCACTCGGCCGGTAGCGCTGGCGGTACAGCGCCAGCGCCTCGGCGCAACCCTGGCCGTCGGTGAAGAAGTAGGCGAAGGCATAAGGCAGCCCGAAATGTGCCGCCAGTTGGGCGCCGTAGTCCGAGCTGCCGAGGATCCAGACCTCGGGCGTCCCTGGCCCGCGCGGGTGCGCGGTGATGCCCTGGTGCGGTTGGCCGGCCAGCCAGAGCTGCAGGTCGCGCACCTGGGTCGGGAAGTCATCGGCGGCCTGATGTGCGTTCGGGTTCAGCGCCATGGCCGTGCGCATGTCGGCACCCGGCGCGCGGCCGACGCCGAGGTCGATGCGCCCCGGCGCCAAGGCCTCCAGAACGCGGAACTGCTCGGCCACCTTGAGGGCCGCGTAATGCGGCAGCATGACGCCGGCCGAGCCGAGGCGGATCGTCGTCGTGCGCACGGCCAGCGCCGCCAGCAGCACCTCCGGCGCGGTGCCGACGATCGCGTTCAGGCTGTGGTGCTCGCTGACCCAGTAGCGCCGGTAGCCGAGCGCTTCGCAGTGCGGCGCGAGCGCGAGCGACTCGCGGATCGCGTCGTCCTCGCCGCGGCCGGCGACGGCGGGCGACTGGTCGAGTACCGAGAGCTGCAGCCGGGGCATGACGCCACGCTAACACGCCTACACTCGCCGCCACGATGCACAGGGGCTACACCGACGACGGCCTGCCGCTGCACCTGCGCGACTGGGCCTGCAACGGCACGCCGCAAGGCACGGTGCTGATCGTGCATGGCCTGGGCGAACATGTCGGGCGCTACCACGCGCTCGCCGCCGATCTGAATCAGGCCGGCTGGCACGTCACCGGCTACGACCAGCGCGGGCACGGCGCGTCCGGCGGGCCGCGCGGCTCGATCCCGCGCGCCGACAGCCTGCTGGTCGATCTGGCGCGCATCATCGACGGCGTGCGCGAGCAGGGCCGGCCCGGCCCGCTGGCGCTGCTCGGTCACAGCATGGGCGGGCTGGTGGCGTCGCGTTTCGTCGCCGAAGGCCAGGCCGGCGAGCCGGCCGCCTGGTCGCGGCCGGTGGACGCGCTGCTGCTGTCGTCGCCGGCCTTGCAGCTCGAGATGAGCGGCGGCCAGAAGCTGCTGCTCGCGCTGGCCGGCAAACTCGCGCCCGCGCTGGCGGTGGGCAACGGCCTGCGGCCGGAGTGGATCAGCCGCGACCCCGGTGTCGTGCGCGCCTACGAAAAGGATCCGCTGGTGCACGACCGCGTGACGCCGCGGCTGGTGCGTTTCATGCTCGACGGCGGCGACGCCGTGCGCGCGCAGGCGGCGCACTGGCGCACGCCGACGCTGCTGCTGTGGGCCGGCGCCGACCGCTGCGTCGCGCCCGCCGGCAGCGCGGCCTTTGCCGCCGCCGCGCCGAGAGACCGGGTCTCTTCGCAGTCCTACCCCGGGCTGTACCACGAAATCTTCAACGAACCCGAGCGGGACCAGGTCGTGGCCCGCCTGACCGGCTGGCTGCTGACCCACGCCCGCCAGGAGACGCACCGATGAATGCCCCCGAGCACCCGCCCGTCGCGCGACTCGACGCCGCCGCGCTGCAGGCGTACGCCGACCACGCCTGGGACGACGAGATCGTGCCCGCGCTGACACGCTACATCGCGATTCCCGCCAAGAGCCCGATGTTCGACGCCGACTGGGCCGTGCGCGGCCACCTCGACCAGGTGGTGCGCGAAGCCGCGGCCTGGGTCGAGGGCAAGAAGCCGGCGGGCTTGACGCTGGAGGTGATCCGCCTGGGCGGCCGCACGCCGGTCATCTTTTTCGAGCTGCCGGCCACCAAGGCCGGCAGCACCGACACGGTGGTGCTCTACGGCCACCTCGACAAGCAACCGGAGTTCAACGGCTGGCGCGGCGACCTCGGGCCGTGGACGCCGAAGCTCGACGACGACGGCAAGCTCTACGGCCGCGGCGGCGCCGACGACGGGTATGCGGTCTATGCGTCGCTGACCGCGCTGCTCGCGCTCGACGCCCAGGGTGTGCCGCGGCCGCGCTGCGTCGGCCTGATCGAGGCCTGCGAAGAAAGCGGCTCCTTCGACCTGCCGGCGTACATCGATGTGCTGAAACCGCGGCTCGGCAACGTCAGCCTGGTGGTCTGCCTGGACTCGGGCGCCGGCAGCTACGACCAGCTGTGGCTGACGACCAGCCTGCGCGGCATGGTCTCGGGCGTGCTGAAGGTGGAGGTGCTCACCGAAGGCATCCACTCGGGCGACGCCAGCGGGCTGGTGCCGTCGAGCTTTCGCATCCTGCGCCAGGTGCTGGACCGGCTGGAAGACAGCCGCACGGGCCACTTGCTGCCGCAAACTTTCCACTGCGACATTCCCGACAGCCGCGTCGAGCAGGCGCGCGCCACCGCGGCGATCCTGCGCGACGAGGTCTACAAACGTTTCCCCTGGGCCTGCGGCGCCGACGGCACGCTGGCGCTGCCGACCACCACCGACCCGACCGAGGCGCTGCTCAACCGCACCTGGCGGCCGACGCTGTCGGTGACCGGCGTCGACGGCTTCCCGGAACTCGGCAGCGCCGGCAATGTGCTGCGCCCGCACACCGCATTCAAGCTGAGCCTGCGCCTGCCGCCGCTGATCGACGGCAACGCGGCGGCGCTGGCGCTGAAGGCGCTGCTGGAGGACAACGCGCCCTATAACGCGCGCGTGACCTTCACGCCGGATGGCCGCGCGGGCGCATTCGGCGCCACGGGTTGGAACGCCCCCGAGGTCGCGCCCTGGCTGCACGCGGCGCTGGACCGCGCGTCACAAGCGCACTACGGCGCGCCGGTCGGCTACATCGGCCAAGGCGGCACGATTCCGCTCATGAGCATGCTGCAAAAGGGCTTCCCCGCGGCGCAGATGATGGTCTGCGGCGTGTTGGGGCCGAAGAGCAACGCGCACGGACCGAACGAGTTTCTGCATGTGCCCTACGGCAAGAGGCTGACGGCGTCGGTGGCGCAGGTGGTGGCGGCGCATCCGTGAGTGCAACCGCGTGTAAGAGAATCTGACGCTGACTCCGGTTCGAACGACGGGAAGCGTCGACTTTCTTTACACGGCCATCGCGTTGGCGCACCCCCCCGGTCCAAGTGGTTGATTGGTGTGCACATTTTCACGTGGTCCGCTGCTTGCTTCTGTGTATCCACTGGTGGGACTCGCCCACTCTTGTTGTAAGGAGAAGACCATGTTGAAGCGGATGTTGGCGGTATTCGGCGTGCTGCTTGGGCTGATGCTCGGCTTCACGACCCCGGCCGCCAAGGCGGCGACGCTGCCAACTTGCAACCCGGTGGGCCCGACCGCCAACTGTCTGGTGTTCGGCGACTTCAACGTTTATTCGTTGCCGCTGCTCGACCTGCAGGGCGGCGGCGACGGCGTACCCGGCCCCGGCGATCCCTTCTACTTCTCGTCGACCTACGGCCAGATCCAGAACTACACGATCGTCGGCATCAACAACGGGAACTGCACCAACACGGGCAACCCCACGGGCGCGGCGGACTGTTCGTACAACACGCCTTCGCAGAGCAGCACGAACATCTTCTCGACCAAGACGGCCGAGGCGGGTGGGGTGGCCGACCCCGGCGGCGCGGGCGAGTTCGCCGGCGATACCGACGACACCTGGGACATCACGACCACCGCCCTGACCTCGCTGATCGGCGGCGCCGGCAACCCGCTGACGGCGTTCTTCGCGTTCAACGAAAGCAATCAGGCCGGCACCGGGCTCGAAGGCGCTTCGCTGCTGACATGGGTCAAGGTCACGCTGACCGACCTGGACGGCGGCAATGCCCCGGTGAGCTTCTATCTCTGCGCCGGCCCGGCGTGCCAAGGTACCGAGCCGACGACGGCGTCGCTTCCGGCGGCGAACGCCGACCAGGCGGGGTCGCTGCCCTGGGCCTATGTGCACTCGGGCATCTGCACGATAGGGACGAACTTCGTCGGCTTCCCCGATGCCAACGGGGATTGCCCGGCCGGTGCCACCCTGCGCAACCAGAACAACCTGGGCCAGAACGCTGCGGCTTTCATGGTCAACAGCCCCGCCTTGGACGCTGCGCTGGCCACCGGCAACTACGACGTGATGCAGGTGCTGTGGAAGATGGCGCACATCAGCGGCGGCGGCGAGACGGCATGGATTCAGCCGTCGGACGCGCCCACGGTCATCGCCGAGCCGTCGACCCTGGCCAGCTTCGCGCTCGCCTTGGTCGCCCTGGGCTTCGTCATGCGACGCCGGCCCCGCTGAAGCAAGGGTTCGCAAATGCGACAAGGCCGCTCCTCGGAGCGGCCTTTTCCATGGCGGGTGTTCAGCGCAGCGAGTCGGCGACGACGGCCTTCATGCCCGACAGCGGCTCGATCAGGGGCAGCAGCGGCGCCAGTTCGTGATAACGACGCGCGACCCGCGTCGCGTAGGCGAAAAAACGCGGCAGGTCGGCGGCGTAGTGCGACTTGCCGTCGCGGTGTTTGAGGCGGCAGAAGATGCCCAGCACCTTCAGGTGGCGTTGCAGGCCCATCCACTCGAGTTGCCTCCAGAAGGCGCCGAAGTCGTTGTCCACGGGAAGCTCGGCACGGCGGGCGTCGCCCCACCAGCGTGCGGCCCAGTCGATCTCGCGTTCTTCGTCCCAGCTGATGAAGGCATCGCGCAGCAGGCTGGCCAGGTCGTAGGTGATGGGCCCGCGCACCGCGTCCTGGAAGTCGAGGATGCCGGGGTTGGGCTCGGCGACCATCAGGTTGCGGGGCATCCAGTCGCGGTGCACCGCGACACACGGTTGATCCAGGGCGCTTGCGACCAGGTGGTCGCAGACGGTGTTCCATTGCGCACGTTGGCTGTCGCTCCAGCTCACGCCGAACTCGCGCTCGACACACCAGTCCGGGAACAGCGCGAGTTCCCGCCGCAGCAGCGCATCGTCATAGGGCGGCAGACTGGTCGCACTCACACGCGACTGCCATTGCACCAGCGCGCGCAGCGCGTCGCGCATCAAGCGGTCGGCTTGTTGCGCCGTGGCGTGGCGCAGCGCATCGAGATAGAGCGCGCGGCCGAGGTCGGTCAGCAGCAGGAAGCCGCGCTCGACATCCGCAGCCAGCACCTTCGGCGCATGCAGCCCGGCGGCGCCGATCAGCTCGGCGACGTGCACAAACGGCCGCACGTCTTCCTGCGGCGGTGGGGCGTCCATCACGATGAAGGTCGCGCCGGCGGCACCTTCGATGCGCAGGTAGCGCCGAAAACTCGCGTCGGCGGATGCGGCTTGCAGGGTCTCGGGGCGCAGCGCATGGCGCTCGACCAGTGGGGCCAGCCAAGCCTCGAAGGCGGCCTTGCGCGCGGGGTCGGCCCAGGCGACGGCAGGGGGCGGGGTTGAGGGGCCGCGCATGGATAATTCATTCTACTGACGCCCCGTCTCACGACCGGCCGGGCGCTGCCTGCCGACCGTGCGTTCTCTCCTCCTCGCCCTCTCGTTGTCTTCGGGTTTGCTCGCCCTCGCGCAGGAGCGTGCGCCGATCGGCGTGCACGCGGACCGCATCAGCGGCCAGACCGATGGCCCGACGCAGGCGGAGGGCAACGTCGAACTCGAACAAGGCCCGCTCAAGCTGCGCGCTGACCGCCTGCGCTACGACCCGGCGACCGACCGCGTGCGTGCCATCGGCACGGTGCGCATCGACCGCCTCGGCGACCGCTACAGCGGCAGCGAGCTCGACCTCGGCCTGAGCAACCTCGACGGTTATTTCCTGTCGCCCGAATACTTCTTCGCACGCTCGCAAGCGGGAGGGCGCGCCGACCGCATCCACTTCATCGATTCCAAACGCTCCGAGCTGATCAACGCCAGCTACACCAGCTGCGGGCTGGACGGCAGCGGCGGGCCGGCCTGGCTGTTGTCGGCCGACGAGGTCAAGCTCGACTTCGAAGCCAACGAAGGCCGCGCCGAAGGTGCCGTGCTGCGCTTTTACGGCGTGCCGATCCTGGCCGCGCCGGTGCTGAGTTTTCCGCTGACGGACGAGCGCAAGTCCGGCTGGCTGCCGCCGTCGATCAACCTCGACAACCGCACCGGCCTCGAAGTCGGCGTGCCGTACTACTGGAACATGGCGCCGAACCGCGACGCGACGCTGACGCCGATCGTGATGAGCCGGCGCGGCCTGGCGGCGGATGTCGAGTTCCGCTATCTGGAGCCGCGGCACAGCGGCGAGATCGACCTGCGCTGGCTGCCCTATGACCGCGTCGAGGACCGCGCGCGCTGGGGCCTGCACCTGCGTCACGCGGGCGAGCTGCCGCGCGGCGTGCGGTACGGCGTCGACGCGCTCGGGGTGTCGGATGACCGCTACTGGAAGGACTTCGCCCGCGCCGTGCCGTCGCCGACGCCGCGCCTGTTGTCGCAGCAGCTGCGCGCTGAGCAGCCGTTTGCAGGCTGGGGCTTCGACGGGCTGGCCTACGCGCGCCTGCAGCACTGGCAGGTGCTGGACGACGTCGATCCGTCGGCGGCCATCATCGGCCCCTATCAGCGCAGCCCCCAGCTCGGCCTGCGCGCGCAACAGCGTGGCGCGGCGGGCTGGCAGCTGGCGCTGGAGACCGAGTTCAACCGCTTCACCCGCCCGGCCGGCGACGCCCGCATCGGCCGCCTGAGCGGGGCACGTTGGCATGCGCTGGCGACGGCCAGTTGGCCCTGGCGCAACGCCTATGCCTGGCTGACGCCGGCGCTAACGGTCAACGCTGCCAGCTACCACACCGATCAGCCGATGGCCGACGGCCGGCGCCATGCGATGCGGACCATTCCCACCGTGTGGGTCGACGGCGGCCTGCGCTTCGAACGCGATACCCGTTTCCTCGGCCGCGCGCTGCGCCAGACGCTGGAGCCGCGGCTGCAGGTCGTGCACACGCCGCGGCGCGAGCAGTCGACGCTGCCGAACTTCGACGCCGCGGGGCTGGACTTCAACACCGTCTCGATCTACAGCCCGAACGCGTTTGCCGGCATCGACCGCGTGTCGGATGCGCAGCATGTCACCGTCGGCGCCACCAGCCGCTGGCTCGACCCGGCCACCGGCACGCAGGCGATGCACGCCGGCGTCGTGCAGCGCCTGCTGCTGCGCGACCAGCTGCTCACGCCGGAGGGCGTTGCCGACACGCAGCGGGTGTCCGACGTGCTGCTGTTCGGCGGCGCCGCGATCGCGTCGCGCTGGACGCTGGACGGCGCGATCCAGTACAGCCCCAACCTCGACCGCACCATGCGCTCGGTGCTGACGGCGCGTTATTCGCCCGGCCCGTTGCGCACCGTCAGCGCCAGCTACCGCCTGGTGCGCAGCGCCAGCGAACAGCTCGACGTCGGCTGGCAATGGCCGGTGTGGCGCCGCCTGGCGAGCCCGGGCGGCTGCGGCAGCGGCGAGTTGTTCAGCGTCGGCCGGTTGAATTACAGCTTGCGCGACAGTCGCATCACCGACTCGCTGGTGGGCGTCGAGTACGACGCCGGCTGCTGGATCGGCCGTGTCGTCGCCGAGCGGCTGTCCACCGGGCGCAGCGAGGCGACGACGCGCCTTCTGTTCCAGCTCGAACTGGTCGGCCTGTCACGTCTGGGCTCGAATCCGTTACAGGTCTTGAAGGACAATATCCCCGGCTACCGTCTCCTGCGCGAAGAGCGCGAGTCCACCCCGCCCCTACCCGTCTATGACTGAGCGCCTGTTTCGCTTCGCCTTCGCCGCCGCCTGGATGCTGGCCCACGCCGCAGCGGCGACGGCCGCCCCACGCACCGCCGACTTCATCGCCGCCGTCGTCAACCAGGAGCTGGTAACGGCGGTGGAGGTCGAACAGCGGGTCGTGCAGGTGCGTGCCAACGCGCAGCGCCAGAACCAGCGCCTGCCCGGCGACGCCGAACTGCGGCGCCAGGTGCTCAACGCGCTGATCGAGGAACGCGCGGTGTTGAGCCATGCGCGCGAAACCAGCGCCAAGGTCGATGGGCCCGAGCTGGATCGTGCGGTCGCCAGCGTCGCGGCGCAGAACCAGCTCACGCTGCCGCAGTTGCGCGAACGGCTGCTGCGCGAAGGGATGGACTACGCGCGTTTTCGCGACAACCTGCGCGACCAGTTGTTGATGGAGCGCGTGCGCGAGCGTGAAGTGACCTCGCGCATCATCGTCACCGACGGCGAGATCGATACCTTTCTGGCGCGTGAACGCACAGGCGCCACCAGCGGTCGCGAACTCAACATCGCGCAGCTGCTGATCGCGGTGCCCGACGGGGCGAGCGAGGCGGTGGTCGCCGAGCGGCGCGCAGTCGCCGAGCGCGCCCAGGCGCGTGTGCGCGCCGGCGAGGACTTCGCGGTCGTCGTCCGCGACGTGTCGGAAGACGCCAACAAGGAGCGTGGCGGCGAGATCGGCCTGCGCCCCGTCGACCGCCTGCCGGAGATCTTTGTCGCCGGTGTGCAGGGCCTGAGGGCCGGCGAGGTCGCTCCCACGCTGTTGCGCAGCGGCGCGGGCTTTCACCTGCTCAAGCTGGTCGAGCTGCGCGAAGGCGGCGCGTTCAGGATCACGCAGACGCGTGCGCGCCACATCCTGCTGCGCCCGTCGGCGCAAGCCGGCGCCGAGGCGGCGGCGCGCCAGTTGGTCGAGTTCAAGCGCCTGATCCAGGCCGGCACGCGCCGCTTCGAGGATCTGGCGCGCGAACGCTCCGAAGACCAGGGCAGCGGCGAGCGCGGCGGCGAACTGGGCTGGACCTCACCCGGCGCCTTCGTGCCCGAGTTCGAGGAGGCGATGAACAAGCTGGCCATCAACGGCATCTCGGAGCCGGTGCAGTCGCGTTTCGGCCTGCACCTGATCCAGGTGCTGGAGCGGCGCGAAGTCGCGCTCGACCCCAAGCAGTTGCGCGAGCAGGCGCGCACCGCGCTGCGCGAGCAGAAGTTCGAGCAGGCCTACACCGACTGGGTGCGCGACCTGCGTGCGCGCGCCTATGTCGAGGTGCGCGAAGCGCCGCAGTAGTGGGCCACCCGGCGCGCAAGCGTTTCGGCCAGCACTTCCTCGTCGATGACGGCGTCATCGCACGCATCGTCGCTGCGATTCACCCGCGGCCGGGCGAGGCGCTGGTCGAGATCGGCCCCGGCCTGGGCGCACTGACACAGCCCCTGCTCGAACGCGCCGGCACGCTGACGGTGGTCGAGCTGGACCGCGACCTGGCGGCCCGGCTGAAGCGCAACCCGCGGCTGACGGTGGTCGAAGGCGACGCGCTGGCTTACGACTTCGTTGCGCTGGCCGCCGAGCGTGGCGCCAAGCTGCGGCTGGTCGGCAACCTGCCGTACAACATTTCGACGCCGCTGCTGTTTCACCTGCTCGGCGCCGCGGATCACATCGCCGACCAGCACTTCATGCTGCAGAAGGAGGTCGTCGACCGCATGGCCGCCGAGCCGGGCAACAAGGACTACGGGCGCCTGACGGTGATGCTGCAATGGCGCTATCACATCGAGGCCCTGTTCGACGTGCCGGCGGCCGCCTTCGACCCGCCGCCGCGGGTGCAGTCGGCGGTGGTGCGCCTCGTGCCCTGGCCGCAGCCGGCGGCGGTGGACGCCAGGCGCCTGGGCGAGCTGGTGACGGTGGCGTTCTCGCAGCGGCGCAAGATCCTGCGCCACACCCTCGGGCATTGGCTGGTCGAACGCGGCTTTGGTGGTGCCTTCGACGAGCAGCGCCGCGCCGAGCAGGTGCCGGTGGCCGAATACGTGGCGCTCGCTCAAGCGCTCCAGTAGGTCAATAGATCCGCACCGGTCCGTACCAGGCGCGCGCTGCCGCCCGGGTGTTGTCGGCGTCCGTCATCAGCGCCACCGAGCGCAGCCGGCCCGGCTCTTCTGCGAACACGCGCCGGAAGTCGCGCGCCAGGTGGCGCCGGTGGTCGCGCCAGCGACCGAGTTGCGTGGCGCCTGAGTCGAGCACGATCTTGCGCAGCCGGTCCGAACGGGGGTTGACGATCACCGATTCCACCGGCGCGCTCGTCTCCCAAACATAGGCCAGCGTCGCATACGGCGGCGCCTCGCCGGTGAGCGTTTCGGCCAGCTCGAACTGCAGCCGATTGCGAAACGACAGCCGCTTGAAGTCGCCGTCGAAACCGAACAACACCCGCGCCACCGCGTCGCTGCGCTCGGTGTGCGCGACATCGGCGCCGGCGATCAAGGCATCGACCCACCACGAGAACGACACCTCGCCCAGGCGCTCGGGCGCAATGTCCAGCCGCTTGCGCCACAGGCTGGCCGAGGCGTCGGCCTGCGCCGCGACGGCGCTGCGGCCGCCCTTGCGGGCGGCCTGGTAGTGGGTCGGGCGTTTGCCGGGCAGCGGCACCTCATGCCAGTCGCCGCTGTCGGGCTGCTTGCGGGGCGCGGCGCAGCCGGCCAAGCTGGCCGCAGCGAGCAGCAAGCGGCGCCGGCCAAAAAAAAGCCGCGGGCTCGCCGCGGCTTGTTCGGTGACGGTCGGCATCGGCTGCTCAGGCAGCGTCCAGCCACATCGAGGTATCGAAGGCGCTGCTCATCAGCGGCATGTTCATGCCGAAGCTCGCGTTCGCGGCTGCCTTCGAGGGGCTGCGCGCCTTGCTGCTGTCGCCTTGGGCCACTTCCGCAGCCCGCTCCCATGACCCGTTTTCCTGGGAGCGGGCTACCGAAAAGAATAGAAACATCTGAACGGCACCTTTCTTTCCGCCCAGAAGTCCGCGGCGTCGCGGAACACGTCCAGCAACTGCTCGCGCGCTTCGCGGTCGAAACGCGGGTTGTCGGGCAGCTGCTCGAGCACGACGATGAAACCCGGCTGGCTGCCCGCCTTGTGCACGAGGTCGGTCATGCAGTCGTAGAGCGCGTCCAGGTTCTTGCCGAAGTGGGCCGGGAAGGTGAAGGCATCGGCGATGCCCTCCAGCACCTCCTGCTTCGACTGCGCCGACGCCAGGTTGGCGTACAGGAAGTGTTGGTCTTCCTCGCGCGCGAAGTCCATCAGGTCTTCGATGCGGTAGGCGCGTATCGACTGAACGATGTTCGGACGCACGGTCTGCAAGAGCATGGTCGCGACCCTCCTGGAGTCACTGGAAAAGAAAGAATCTCTGGCGTTCACGGCACGATGTGGCGAAAGCTCGCGTAATGGTTGTCGGTGTAGTAGCAGGCCTCGGGCGCCTGCGGCCGCTCGCCGCCGCAGACGATGCGCCGCGCGCCGCGGTCGCGTGCGCCCGGCGTGCGCACCGTGTACTCGCGGTAGTAGCCGCGCCGCTCGCGCGGCAACAGGCGTTCCCGGTTGCCGAACACGCTGCCGTCCTTGTCGTGGGCGAAAGGGCCGCCGGCCTTGATCAACTGCTGGACTTGGCGCGCTTCGGCCGGCAACTCGGCCAGCGCCACCTTGCGGGCGCCGCCATTCTCACAGGCCAGCGCCGGCGAGGCGAGCACAAACACGGTCGCCGCAGCGACCGTAGAGACAGAGAGCGCTAACTTCCGAAGAGCCCCCACCATCACCGATCGCCCGGTCTGCGCCACGGGTTAACCCTGAAATCACAAACCGGAATGGTAACGCAAGCGCCATAAAACCTCAAGCCGCTGCCTCATAATGGGGCAACGGCGAAGGGTATCAGCGAGCGCTCACATAACAAAAATCAACGCAACGCGTTGGCATCGGCCACGGTTAGAGCGGTCATGTTGACGAGCCGGCGCACGGTGGCCGAGGGCGTCAGGATGTGCACCGGCAAGGCGGCGCCGAGCAGCACCGGCCCGATCGCGATGCCGCCGCCAGCAGCCGTCTTGAGCAGGTTGTAGGCGATGTTGGCGGCGTCGATGTTGGGCAGCACGAGCAGGTTGGCGTCGCCGCTCAGGGTGCTGGAGGGCATGACCTTGGCGCGCATCGCGCCGTCCAGCGCGACGTCACCGTGCATCTCGCCATCCACTTCCAGCCACGGGGCCTGCTGGCGCAGCAGGTCGAGCGCGGCGCGCATCTTCTGCGCGCTCGGGTGCGCGCTGGTGCCGAAGTTGGAATGCGACAGCAGCGCCGCCTTCGGCTGCACGCCGAAGCGCAGCATCTCCTCGGCGGCCATCACCGTGATCTCGCTCAATTCCTCGGCCGTCGGATCGGCGTTCACATGCGTGTCGACGAGAAACAGCTGCCGGCTCGGCAGCATCAGCCCGTTCATGCAGGCGTAGACGCGCACGTCCTGGGGCGTGCTCGGGCTGCCGCCGATGCGCGGGCCGATGACCTGGTCGATGTATTGCAGGTGGTTGTGCGTCGTGCCCCAGGTGCCGCACAACAGGCCGTCGACCTCGCCCTTGTGCAGCAGCATGGCGCCGATCAGCGTCAGCCGGCGGCGCATCTCGATCTTGGCCACCGGCGCCGTGACCCCCTTGCGCTCGGTCATGCGGTGGTAGGTCTGCCAGAAGTCGCGGTAGCGGTGGTCCTGCTCGACGTTGACGATGTCGTAGTCCAGGCCTTCCTTCAGGCGCAGGCCGAACTTCTCCACCCGCTGCGCGATCACCGCCGGGCGGCCGATCAAGGTCGGCCGCGCAAGCTGCTCGTCGACCACGATCTGCACCGCGCGCAGCACCCGTTCGTCCTCGCCTTCGGCATAAGCGATCCGCTTGCGCGTGGCGGACTTGGCGGCGGCGAAGATGGGCCGCATCGTCGTGCCCGAGGCGTAGACGAAGGTCTGCAACTTGTCGCGGTAGGCATTCAGGTCGGCCACCGGGCGCAGCGCGACACCCGACTCGGCCGCAGCCTGCGCCACCGCGGGCGCGATCTTCATCATCAGCCGCGGGTCGAACGGCTTCGGGATCAGGTACTCGGGCCCGAAGGCGAGTGTCTGGCCGACATAGGCCGCGGCGACGACCTCGCTCTGCTCGGCCTGCGCCAGCTCGGCGATCGCGTGCACGGCGGCGATCTCCATCGCGTCGCTGATCGTCGTCGCGCCCGAGTCCAGCGCGCCGCGGAAGATGTACGGGAAACACAGCACGTTGTTGACCTGGTTCGGGTAGTCGCTGCGCCCGGTCGCCATGATCGCGTCGCTGCGCACCGCCTGCACCTGCTCGGGCAGGATCTCGGGGGTCGGGTTGGCGAGCGCGAAGATGAGCGGCTTGCTCGCCATCGTCTTCACCATCTCGGCCTTCAGCACACCGGCCGCCGACAAGCCGAGAAAGACATCCGCGCCGACGATCACCTCAGCCAACGATCTCAGCTCGGTGGCCTGCGCGAACTCGGCCTTGTCCGGGTCCATCAACTCGGTGCGGCCCTGCCAGACGACGCCGGCGAGGTCGGTGGCCCAGATGTTCTGGCGCGGCACGCCCAGCTTGACGAGCAGGTTCAGGCAGGCGAGTGCCGCCGCGCCGGCGCCGGACGTGACGAGCTTGACCTCGTCGATGCGCTTGCCGGCCACCTTCAGGCCGTTGATCAGCGCCGCGCCGACGACGATTGCCGTGCCGTGCTGGTCGTCGTGGAAGACCGGAATCTTCATGCGCAGTCGCAGCCGACGCTCGACCTCGAAACACTCCGGCGCCTTGATGTCCTCGAGGTTGATGCCGCCGAACGTCGGCTCCAGCGCGGCGATGATGTCCACCAGCTTGTCGACGTTCTTCTCATTCACCTCGAGGTCGAAGACGTCGATGCCGGCGAACTTCTTGAACAGCACCCCCTTGCCTTCCATCACCGGCTTGGACGCCAGCGGCCCGATGTCGCCCAGGCCGAGCACCGCCGTGCCGTTGGTCACCACCGCGACCAGGTTGCCGCGCGAGGTGTAGCGGAAGGCGTTCGCCGGGTCGTCGACGATCGCTTCGCAGGCCGCCGCGACGCCGGGCGAGTAGGCCAGCGCCAGGTCGCGCTGGTTGAGCAGCTGCTTGGTGGCGGTAACCGCCACCTTGCCCGGGGTCGGGAACTCGTGGTACTCCAGCGCGGCTTGTCTGAGTTCGGCGCTTTTTTCTTCGGCGGTGGACATGGCGGTTGGCGGCGCGTTGTGGGAGTGCCGATTGTGCCGCTGACACAATCGCTGCGATGACCCCCACCCCCCTCGGCGAATTCGGCCTCATCCGGCGTTACTTCGAGCGCCCGCTGCGGCGCGCCGCTTTGGGCATCGGCGACGACTGCGCGCTGCTCACGCCGGCGGCGGGCATGCAGATCGCGGTGTCGTCGGACCTGCTGGTCGAAGGCCGGCATTTCTTGTCCACCGTCGATCCGCAACGGCTCGGCCACAAGGCGCTGGCGGTGAACCTGAGCGACCTCGCCGCCTGCGGCGCGGCGCCGCTGGCCTATACGCTTGCGCTGGTCATGCCGCTGGTGGACGAACACTTCCTCGACGGTTTTGCGCGCGGCCTGCATGCACTGGCGGACGAACACGGCATCGAGCTCGTCGGCGGCGACACCACCGCCGGGCCGCGGGCAGTCGGCATCACGGTGTTCGGTGAAGTGCCGCCCGGCCAGGCGCTGCTGCGCAGCGGGGCGCGTGCCGGCGACCGGCTGTGGGTCAGCGGCACACTCGGCGACGCGCGCCTGGCGCTCGAAGTTCTTCGCGGCCGTGTCGCGTTGGCGGGAGACGACTTCGAGCGTGTGCGCGCGGCGATGGAGCGGCCGGCCCCACGGGTCGCGCTCGGTCTTGCCTTGCGCGGCATCGCGAGCGCGGCGATCGATGTCAGCGATGGCCTGGTCGGCGACCTCGGGCATATCCTCGCCGCATCGCGGCTGGGCGCGACGCTGCGTGTCGATGCCTTGCCGCGCAGTGCGGTGCTGGCGGGGCAGAGTGTCGACTGGCAACGCCTGTGCACACTCGCCGGCGGCGACGACTACGAGTTGCTGTTCGCCGCTCCGCCGACACACGACGACGCGGTGCGCGCGGCCGGCGAACGCGCCGCTGTCGCCGTCAGCTGTATCGGCGAGTTGCACGACAGCGCCGGCCTGACGCTGCTGGACGCCGATCGCCGCGTCTTGAACGCCGCGCCGTATGCCGGCTTCGACCACTTCGCGCCGGCCGCATGAGCGTCAGCGCACGTTTCATGCTCGGCCACCCGGCGCGCTGGATCGCGCTCGGCTTCGGCAGCGGGTTGGCGCCCAAGGCACCGGGCACCGTCGGCACGCTCTGGGCCTGGGTCGCGTTCGTCGTCTTCGACCGCTGGTTGGACGACGCGGGTTGGGCCTGGCTGATCCTCGCCGCCGCGCTCATCGGCTGGTGGGCGGTGACGAAGACCGCGCAGGATCTGGGCCGCAGCGACCCCGGCGAAATCGTCTGGGACGAGGTGCTCGGATTCTGGCTCGTGTTGTGGCTTGCGATGCCGATGGGTTTCGTCGGCCAGTTGGTCGCGTTTGCGCTGTTCCGCTGCTTCGACGCCGCCAAGCCCGGCCCGGTGTCTTGGGCCGACGGTTTGTTCAAGCACGCCGCGTCGCCTGCGCTGAAGGGCCTGGGCGTGCTGCTCGACGACCTGGTCGCGGCGCTGTGCACGCTGCTCGTGATCGCGCTCTGGCGCAGCCTGTGGACGTGATGGTCGATATCCCCCAGCTCGGCGAGCGTCTGCGCGCGCGTGGCGAACGGCTCGTGACGGCCGAGAGCTGCAGCGGTGGCCTGATCGCCGCCGCCTGCACCAGCGTCGCCGGCTCCAGCGACTGGTTCGAGCGCGGTTATGTCAGCTACAGCAATGCGGCCAAGACCGATCTGCTCGGCGTGCCGGCGGCGCTGATCGAGGCGCACGGCGCGGTGAGCGAAGAAGTCGCGCGGGCGATGGCGAGCGGCGCGCTCGCGCATGCGCGGGCGCAGTGGGCGCTGGCCGTCACCGGCATCGCCGGCCCGGCGGGCGCGACGCCAGGCAAACCGGTCGGCCTGGTCTGGCTGGCCTGGGCCGGGCCGCAGGGCGAGATCAGCGCCGAGCGCTGCCAGTTCGACGGCGACCGCGCCGCCGTGCGCGCGCAAACCGTGTTGCGGGCGCTCGAAGGGCTGATGCAGCGCATCAGGCGCTGAGCGCGAGGCGCCGCAGCGTGCCGCGCGGTGCGGCCGGCGCCGCCAGCGGCTGCAGCATCAGCAGCACCAGCTTCTGCAGGGCCTGCCAGGGCTCGCGCGGCCAGTCCGGGTGTTTCAGGCCCTTGACGATGCCGTCGCAGATACTTGCCGCCTCGACGAGGTGGGCGAGCTGGTGGTCGGCGAGCTGCAGCAGCACGCGCTCGAACAGCCGCTCCTTGACACCCCAGACGCGCTCGCTGCGCAGCGCCATCGGCAGCGGCTGGCCTTGCGCCATCGCGTCGCGGACGCGGCGCAAGGCGCGCAGGTCTTCGGCCAGCGCCCAGTGCACCAGCACCGCCGCTTCGCCTTCGGCCTGCAGACCGGCGAGCATGCGCAGCGCACGCGCCACCTGGCCGGCGAATACCGCCTCGCCGAGCTTGAAGACGTCGTAACGCGCGACGTTCAGGACCGCCGCCTCGACCTGCTCGAAGCTCAGGGCGCCGGCGGGATACAGCAGCGCGAGTTTCTGCAACTCCTGGTGCGCCGCGAGCAGGTTGCCTTCGACGCGGTCGGCAAAGAAGGCCAGCGTGCGTTCGCCCTCATCACCCTCGGCGCCATCGGCCACCCGCTGGCCCTGGGCCGAAAGGCGGCGTGCGATCCAGGCCGGCAGATCGCGCCGCTCGACGGCCTCCACACGCAGGCTGATGCCGGCCGCATCCAGCGCCGAGAACCAGGCGCTCTTCTGTTGCAGGCCGTCCAGCCGCGGCAGCTGCACGAGGGTCAGCACCTCGCCGCCGGTGATGCGCTCGCAGTAGGTCTGCAAGGCCTGCGCACCCTCCTTGCCGGGCTTGCCGCTGGGAATGCGGATCTCGATCAGCTGCTTGTCGGCGAACAGGCTCAGCGCCTGCGCGCCGCCGAGCAGGCCGCTCCAGTCGAAGTGGGCGCCGCTCACCGTGTAGACCTTGCGTTCGCCATAGCCGGCGGCGCGTGCGGCGACGCGGATCGCGTCGGCCGCCTCCTGCGCCAGCAGCGGCTCGTCGCCGTGCACGGTGTACAGCGCCTTCAGCGGCCCCTTGCCGAGATGGCTGGCAAGCTGCTCGCTGCGCAGTTGCATGTCAGTGCCCGCCCGGCCGCCCGAAGGGCACTGAAGCCCCCAGGGCCACGAAAAGGCCCGCCCCCGGGCCTGGGGGCAGCGAATGAAGTGAGGGTGGGGGTTGTTCCATCCTAGGCGAACTTGGCGGCGGCGAGGCGGCGCAACACCTGGGTGGCGATGTCTTCGTCCATCGCGCGATAGAGCTGCGCCTGCTCCTGCTCCTTGGCGAGGGCGACCGTTTCGCTGTAGCTCATGTCGCGCGTCAGCAGCAGCTCGGCGGGGGGCAGCAGTTCGCGCCCGGCCGGGGTCGAAAGCCGGAAGCGAAAGCGCACCCGCAGTTGCAGCTCACGCACCTGGCCGGCGGCGGTGGAGGCGACGACGACGCGCTCGCGGGCGTCGGCCAGCGCTTGCAGCACCGCGTCGGCGCGTGCCGGGTAGGCTTCGACGGCGACCCTCTCGGCCAGCCGCGCACGCAACTCGTCGGCCAGCGGCGAGGCGGGCGCAAAGCCGACCAGCGCGACCGAGCGGAAGGGCAATGCCGGTGCGCGCCGCAACTGGAAGCCACAGCCGCCGACCAGCAGGACGGCCGGCGCCAGCAGCACGGCGCGGCGAAACACCGTCATACGACCAGGTTCACCAGCCGGCCCTTGACGATCTTGACGAAGCGCGGCGAGCGCCCGCCGGCGAACTTGGCGAACTCCGGGCTGGCGATCGCCGTCCTCTCGATGTGTTTGTCGTCGGCGCCGGCCGGCACGACGATCGAGCCGCGCAGCTTGCCGTTGACCTGCAGCACGAGCTCGATCTGGTCCTGCTCGAGCGCACGCTCGTCGACTGCCGGCCAGGGCGCGTCGAGCAGGTCGCCGACTTCTTCGTCGTAGCCGAGTTCGTGCCACAGCGCCCAGGCGATGTGCGGGCAGGCCGGGTAGAGCAGCCGCAGCAGCACCGACATGCATTCGCGCAGCGCCGCGGCGCTGGCCGGGCTGTCGTCGTGGGTATGCCCTTCGAGCGCGTTGAGCAGCTTCATCGCGCCGGAAGCAACGGTGTTGTATTGCAGCCGCTCATAGTCGTAGCCGACCTGTCGCAGCAGCAGGTGCACCTCGCGGCGCAGCGTGCGTGCCGCGCCGGCGGCAGCCAACGCCGCGACGCCGCGCGCGCTGTTCAGCGTCGGCGCCTGGCGCTGCGCGAAGGCCCAGACGCGGCGCAGGAAGCGGTGCGCGCCCTCGGCGCCGGAGTCGGACCAGGCCGCGCTCTGGTCCGGCGGGCCGGCGAACATCGTGAACAGGCGCGCGGTATCGGCGCCGAAGCGGCCGATGAATTCGCGCGGTTCGACGACGTTGTTCTTGCTCTTGGACATCTTCTCGATGCCGCCGAGCAGCACCGGCTGGCCGTCCTCCTTGGCGCTGGCGCCGATCGGGGTGCCGCGGTCGTCGTGGCGGATGTCGACCTCGCTCGGGTAGTACCAGCGTTTCTTGCCCGCGGCGTCCTCGCGGTAGTAACACTCGTTGAGCAGCATGCCCTGCGTGAACAGGCGCGTGAACGGCTCGTCGAACTTCACGAGCCCGATGTCGCGCATCGCCTTCGTCCAGAAGCGCGCATACAGCAGGTGCAGCACGGCGTGCTCGACGCCGCCGATGTACTGGTCCATCGGCATCCAATAGTCGTTGCGCTCATCGACCATGGCGCCCTCGCTGTCGGGGCAGCAATAGCGCATGTAGTACCAGGCCGAGTCGACGAAGGTGTCCATCGTGTCGGTCTCGCGCCGGGCTGTAGCGCCGCAACGCGGGCAGGCGACGTTCAGGAAGGCTGCGCATTTGTTGAGCGGGTTGCCGCTGCCGTCCGACACCAGGTTTTCGGGCAGCAGGACGGGCAGGTCGCGCTCGGGCACCGGTACCGCCCCGCAGCGGTCGCAATGGATGATGGGGATCGGCGTGCCCCAGTAGCGCTGGCGGCTGATGCCCCAGTCGCGCAGGCGCCAGGTGGTCTTCTTCTCGCCCAGACCGTGGCTGCTAAGCGCCTTCGCGACCGCGTTCACCGCGTGCGGGTAGTCGAACCCGCTGTAGAGGTCGGAGTTGATCGTCACGCCGCGGGCCTTGTCGGCGTACCAGTCCTGCCAGCGGTGGTAGTCGTAGTGTTCGCCGTCGATGTGCACCACCTGCAGGATCGGCAGGTGGTACTTCAAGGCGAACGCAAAGTCGCGCTCGTCATGGCCGGGCACGCCCATCACCGCGCCGTCGCCGTAGGCCATCAACACATAGTTGCCGACCCACACGGGAATGGGCTCCTCGGTCAGCGGATGGGTCACCGTCAGGCCGGTCGGTACGCCTTCCTTGTCGCGCATCGCCAGCTCGGCTTCGGTGGTGCCGCCTTGCAGGCTGCGTTCGATGAAGGCGGCGACCTTCGGGTCCCGCTGGGCCGCGTGTTGGGCCAGCGGGTGTTCGGGCGCGACGGCGCAAAAGGTGACGCCCATGATGGTGTCGGCACGGGTCGTGAAGACGTACAGGCGCCCGTCGTGGATGAGCGCGCCGTCGGCACCGCGGACTTGATGCGTGAACGCAAAGCGCACGCCCTCGCTGCGGCCGATCCAGTGTTCCTGCATCAGCCGCACACGGTCCGGCCAGCCGTGCAGGTAGCCGGGCGCCTTCGGGTCGGCCACATTGGCGAGCAGTTCGTCGGCGTACTTCGTGATCGCGAAGTAGTAGCCCGGGATCTCGCGCTTTTCGACCAGCGCGCCGGAGCGCCAGCCGCGGCCGTTTTCGACCTGCTCGTTGGCGAGCACGGTCTGGTCGACCGGGTCCCAGTTGACGACCTGGGTCTTCTTGTAGGCGATGCCCCGCTCGAGCATCTGGAGGAAGAACCATTGGTTCCACCTGTAGTAGCCGGGGTCGCAGGTGGCGACTTCGCGCGACCAGTCGATCGCCATGCCCAAAGGCTGCATCTGCGCCTTCATGTCGTCGATGTTCTGCCGCGTCCAGGCGGCGGGGGGCACGCCGTTGTCGATGGCGGCGTTCTCGGCCGGCAGGCCGAAGGCGTCCCAGCCCATCGGCATCAGCACGCTGTAGCCCTGCATGCGCTTGTAGCGCGCCAGCATGTCGTTGATGGTGTAGTTGCGCACATGGCCCATGTGCAGCTTGCCGCTCGGGTAGGGCAGCATCGAGCAGGCATAGAACTTGGGCCTGCTCGTGTCTTCGGTGACGCGGTAGGCGTCGCGCGCAGTCCAGGCTGCCTGCGCTGCGGCTTCGACCTCGGCCGGGACGTACTTTTCGTTCATGCGCCGATTGTAGGTTTGGCCCTTCAGCGAGCCGGGGGTTCGGTCACGAAGCCGATGCGCGTCAACCCCGCCGTCTGCACGACGCCGATCAGCTCCGCGACCCGGCCGTACGGCACACGCTGGTCGGCGCTTAAGCGCACTTCGAGTTGCGGGTTGCCGCGCGCGGCGAGGGCGAGCCGCTGCGCGAGTACCTCGGGCGTCACCGGCTCGTCGCCGTAGTGCAGCCGGCCGTCGGCGTCCAGCGCCACCGCGACGAAGGCTGGCGCGTCGCTGGCGGCAGCGGCGTCGCTGCGCGGCAGGTCCAGCGGCAGGCGCTGCGTCATCAGCGGCGCGGCGATCATGAAGATCACCAGCAGCACCAGCATGACGTCGATCAGCGGCGTCATGTTGATGTCGCTCATCGGCTTGGCTGCCGGGTTGCGCTCCAGCCGTCCGAAGCTCATGCCGGCTCCTGCTGCAGGGCCCATTCGCGCAGGTCGTGCGCATACCCTTCCAGCTCGGCCTCGGCGGCGGCGACCCATTTGCCGAACACGTTGTAGGCGATCACCGCGGGAATGGCGACGGCGAGGCCGGCGGCGGTCATGATCAGGGCCTCACCCACCGGCCCCGAGACGCGGTCGATCGACAGCCCGCCGCCGGTCGCGATGCCGCTGAGCGCGTGGTAGATGCCCCAGACGGTGCCGAACAGGCCGACAAACGGCGCCGTGCTGCCGATCGACGCCAGCACCACCTGGCCGAACTGCAGATGCCCCAGCCCGCGGTGCAACGCGTCGCGCAGCCGGCGCGTGAGCAGCGCACGCCGCTCGACACCGGCTTCGAGCGAACCTTCGGTGCTGGCCATCGCCGTCGCGTCGAGCAGGGGCCCGAGCAGCCGTTCGCGGTCGGCGCGGTGCAGCCGCTCGCGCGCCGCATCGCGTGTCGGCGCGGCCCAGAAGGCACCGATGCCGCGCCGGATGTCTGCCGCGGCGCGCCTGAGCACCCAGGCCTTCCAGAAGATCAACACCCAGGCCGCGACCGACATTGCCAGCAGCAGCAGCGCGACCGCGCGCGTGACGCCGTCGCCGCTGTGCCACAGGTTCATGCCAGACCCAGCACCTGATCCATGCCGTACAGGCCTGTGGGCTTGTCGGCCAGGAAACGCGCCGCCCGCAGGGCGCCCTGGGCGTAGGTGGCGCGACTCGAACTCCTGTGCGTGATCTCGATGCGTTCGCCTTGCCCCAGGAACATCACCGTGTGGTCGCCGACGACGTCGCCGCCGCGCACGGTGGCAAAGCCGATCGTCGACGGATCGCGTTCGCCGGTCACACCTTCGCGGCCATACACGGCGCAGGCCTTCAAGTCGCGGCCGAGAGCGCCGGCGACCGCGTCGCCCATCGCCAGCGCGGTGCCCGACGGCGCGTCGACCTTGTGGCGATGGTGCGCCTCGACGATCTCGATGTCGTAGCCGGTGGCCAGCGCGCGTGCGGCGGTGTCGAGCAGCTTCAGCACGACGTTCACGCCGACGCTCATGTTCGGGGCCATCACGATCGCGGTGCGCTCGGCGAACGTCGCGATCTGCGCCTTCTGTTCGGCGCTGAAGCCGGTGGTGCCGATGACGGCCTTGACGCCCAGCTCGGCGCAGACGGCCAGGTGGGCGAGCGTGCCTTCGGGGCGCGTGAAGTCGATCAACACCCCGGCGCCGGTCAGGCCGGCACGCAGGTCGGCACCGAGATCGAGCATGCTGTGCAGCGTCAGGTCGTCGGCAGCCTGCACGGCGTCGATCAGCATACGGCCCATGCGGCCGGAGTTGCCCGCGACCGCGATGCGCAGGCTGCGGCTCATCGGGGTGGTTCGAGCGGCGGGTAGACGCGGGTCGGCGCGCTCGAGGGAGCCGGCGGCGGCTCGGGTTTGGGCGGCACCGGCAGGGCCTTGCGCTGTTCTTCGGTCAACTCCAGTTGCGGCGGGGTGCCGGAGCGCCGCGCCGGATCGATGGCGGCGACGAACTCGCGCTCGCTCGGCAACTCCGGCGCCTCGACGTTGGCGAGAAGGTCGGCATTGAACGTCAACACCACGCTGCGCCGCTGCGGCTCGGCGCCCTGGCGACGGATCGTGAAGATGTAGTCCCAGCGGTCGGCATGGAAGGGGTCGGCGAGCAGCGGCGAGCCGAGCACGGCACGCACCTGGTCGCGTGTCATGCCGGGCTGCACACGCGCCATCTGCTCCTTCGTGACGACGTTGCCCTGCACGACCTCGACGCGATAGGGCGTGAGCAGGCCGAGGAAACTCTGCTCCGGGTTCTTCAGCGACGAGCAGCCCGCCAGCACCAGGGCAGCGAGCAGGACAGCAAGAGGAAGGGGGCGCGACAGGGGCAGGCGGGGCATGGAGGGCAGCGCGCTCTGGCTATGATCGGCCCATTCTACCGACGCGCCCCATGACGAACGCGGACGAACTCAAGAGCAGCGGCCTGAAGGCGACGCTGCCGCGCATCAAGATCCTGGAGGTGTTCCAGAAGACCGCGCTGCGCCACATGACGGCGGAAGACGTGTTCAAGGCGCTGCTGGCCGATGGCTCGGACATCGGGCTGGCGACCGTCTACCGCGTGTTGATGCAGTTCGAGCAGGCGGGCATCCTGTTGCGCAGCCATTTCGAGAGCGGCAAGTCGGTGTTCGAGTTGAACGAGGGCCAGCACCACGACCACCTGGTGTGCCTGACCTGCGGCCGCGTCGAGGAGTTCTACGACGCCGAGATCGAACAGCGCCAGCGCGCGGTGGCGTCGGCACGCGGCTTCGAGCTGCACGACCACGCGCTCGCGCTCTACGGCGCGTGCACGAAGAAGAACTGCGCTTACAAGGCCAGGAGCCCAGGGGGCTCCTAGCCTTGGGCCGAGCGGGGGCTCCAGCATGAAGGACATGCGGGTCGCTGCGCGCGCCCCGCCCGAACGCTCGGCGAGCGGTTTTCAGAGGCTCGCGCAGCGAGCCGGGCGTCGGCCTGACTGGAGCCCCCGCTTGGAGGGGGCTCGGGGGAGCCGTACGTTCGCCGCTGGCGGCGGATAGGAGGGCGCGCGGCGCCGCGCGCCCTCCTATCCGCCGCCCTGCTCCATCGCCCGCTGGTGGCGCTGCACGAACTCCTGGTAGGTGTCGATGCCGCGCAGCTGCAGGATGGTGTTGCGCACCGCCGCTTCGACCAGCACCGCCAGGTTGCGGCCGGCGTCGACCGCGATGATCGCCTTGCGTACCGGCACGTCGAGAATCTCCTCGTACAAGGGCTCGTAGGGCAGGCGCTCGAAGTCGCGCTCCATCGTCTCCTTGCGCACCAGGTGCACGATCAGCTTGAGGCGCATCTTCCGGCGCACCGCGGTCTCGCCGAAGATGGCCTTGATGTCGAGCAGGCCGATGCCGCGCACTTCGAGCAGATTCATCAGCAACTCGGGGCAGCGGCCTTCGAGCGCGGTCTGCGAGGTGCGGTACAGGTCCACCGCGTCGTCGGCCACCAAGCCGTGGCCGCGGCTGATCAGCTCCAGCCCGAGTTCGCTCTTGCCCAGCCCCGATTCGCCGGTCAGCAGCACGCCAAGTCCGAGGATGTCCATGAACACGCCGTGGCGCGTGGTGCGCTCGGCGAACAGCTGGCCCAAGTAGGCGCGCACCACGTCGATCACATGGCCGGCGGTTTCGGCAGTCACGAAGAGCGGGATCTCGGCGCGGTCGCACATCGCGACCAGCCGTTCGGGCGGCGTCTGCGCGTCGGCGACGATCAGCACCGGCGGCTCCAGCGTGACGATGCGCGAGATGCGGCGTTCCTGGTCCTCGGTGCCGGCTTCGCTCAGGTAGGCCACCTCGCGCCGGCCGACGATCTGCACCCGGTAGGGGTGGACGTAGTTCAGGTAGCCGATCAGATCGGCAGCCGAGTTCGCTTCACGCACTGCGGCTTCGTCGAAGTGGCGCTCGGGGTGGGCGTGGCCCGCGACCCACTCCCAGCGCAGCGCTTCACGGTGTTGTTCAAAGAGCGCCTCGGCGCTCATCGAGGTGGGCTTCATGCTGCCCGCCCCGGATTCATGCCACCGACTTCAGTGGCTCCCAATCGGAGATCAGCTTGTGCAGCGCGACCGCTTCGGGCTCGGCCTGCAGGCGCTCGCGCAACTCGCGGTCGGACAGCATCTCGGCGATTTCCGACAGGATCTCCAAGTGGCGCTGGGTCGCCGCCTCGGGCACGAGCAGGAAGATGAGCAAGCTGACCGGTTCGTCGTCCGGCGCGTCGAAGGCGATCGGCTGCAGCACCCGCACCACCGCCGCGAGCGGATTCTTCAGGCCCTTGATGCGGCCATGCGGGATCGCGACCCCATGCCCCAGCCCGGTCGAACCGAGTCGTTCGCGTGCGAACAGGTTGTCGCTCACGGTGGCCCGCGCGATCGTGTGCTGGTTCTCGAACAGCAGCCCGGCGAGTTCGAAAGCGCGCTTCTTGCTGGAGGCTTCCACATTCACCAGCACGTTGCTGGCGGGCAGGATGGCGGCGAGACGGTTCATAGGGCCTATCTTCAGTGCACGCGCCCCCAACGGGCGGCACACCGGATACGGTGACAGAGCGATGAATTATAGGAATCCCCCCCTTCGGCGGCAGCGCGCACCCCTCTGCTCGCGCCCAGTGTTGCGTCGATGCTGCACTGCGGCAATGCGGCTGCCTGCGATGCTGGAAGGGGCATTTGGCGCCGCCCCCTGAGAGAAGCGGCCCCCCACGGCCGCTTCGTTAGTGCTTGCCAACCGGCAGAGGCCGCTCAGGCGCTGGCGTCGAGCCTCTTGGCCGCCAGATGGTGGTGGTCCTGCTGCTTGTCCTTGTAGCGGCAGACCTGGCGGTCGAGCTTGTCCATCAACTGGTCTATCGCGGCATACAGATCCTCGTGCGACTGCTCCACGAAGATGTCGCGGCCCTTGACATGCAGGGTCACCTCGGCCTTTTGCCTTCGTTCCTTCTCCTTCAACTTCTCGACGGTCAGCAGGACGTTGATATCGACCACCTGGTCGAAGTGGCGGGTGATGCGGTCCAGCTTGGTCAATACGTACTCTCTCAGGGCCGGCGTCACTTCGAGGTGATGTCCGCTGATCGTCAGATTCATTGAGGGGCCTCCTTTGGCGGGGTTGCTGCGGGGCGCTGTGCGCGCGGTGGCGCCATTGAAGGGCGCCGGGGTGTGCGAACCAGTGTGCACGCGATCGAAACCCCTGACAAGCCGATGACGGCAGCGCCGGTGACGGCCATAATCTTCGGCGGTCCATCATCGGAGACAGCTGCTTGGAATCCGGTCACTCGAGGTGACGCGCGGCCCGGACGGGCGCACGACGCCACGTCTGTAGAAAACGCAAGCCGCCGCGCGCAAGACGCGGCCACGACAGCATGCTCAACGTCTTCACGCTGGCCAGCGGCCGGCTCATCCAGGAAGAGATCACCGGTGCCGAGGCGCTGGCCAACCTGCGCCCGGTGTGGGTCGACCTCGAAGCGCCCAGCGCCGAGGAGAAGGGCTGGGTCGCGCAACGCTTCGGCCTCGCGATCCCCGACGATGCGGTCGACGACGACCTCGAAGAGTCGGCGCGCTTCTACGAAGAGGACAACGGCGAGCTGCACATCCGCTCGGACTTCCTGATCGAAGCCGACACCGCCGAGGATGGCAAGCCGGCGCGCAATGTGCGCGTGGCCTTCATCCTGCGCGACGGCGTGCTGTTTTCGGTGCACGCCGAAGACCTGCCGGTGTTTCGCCTGCTGCGCCTGCGCGCGCGCCGCATACCCGCGCTGATCGAAGACGCGAAGGACGTGCTGCTCAAGCTGTTCGACGCCGACGCCGAGTACTCGGCCGACGCGCTGGAGGGCATCTACGACCACCTCGAAGCCGTCAGCGCGCGCGTGTTGAAGGACGATGTCAACGACACCACCGCCGCCGAGGTGCTGGCCGCGATCGCGAAGGAAGAAGACCTGAACGGCCGCATCCGCCGCAACGTCATGGACACGCGGCGCGCCTTGAGCTTCATGATGCGCAGCCGCATGCTCGGCGCCGAGCAGTTCGAGGAGGCGCGCCAGATCCTGCGCGACATCGACTCGCTGGACAGCCACACCGCGTTCCTGTTCGACAAGATCAACTTCCTGATGGACGCCACCGTCGGCTTCATCAACATCAACCAGAACAAGATCATCAAGATCTTCTCCGTGGCGTCGGTGGCGCTGCTGCCGCCGACGCTGATCGCCAGCATCTACGGCATGAACTTCCGTTTCATGCCGGAGATCGACTGGGCCTGGGGCTACCCGTTTGCGCTCGGGCTGATGCTGGCGTCGATAGCCGCGCCATTCATCTACTTCCGCCATAAGGGCTGGTTGCGCTAGCGCGCCGCCGTTCGTGCAGGACTGCACGCCACGGTGTAACCGGCGGCAAGCCGCAGCGGCATGTGCGCTGCGTCACAGCGCGCTGCGCGGGCACTGCCTAGAGTGCGGCGCCATGACAACCGCCCTGCACTCCTTCGTCGCTGCCGCGCTGCTGTGTGTTTCCGCTGGCGCCTGGTCGCAGTTCCACCACGTGCCCGACGCCAAGCCGGGCGCCTTCAAGCGCAGTTCGCCCGCCGAGACCGCTCTGGAGTACCGCGGCGACGGTGCGCGCCACATCTACGAGGCCTACGGCGGCCACGTCTACAAGGGCAAGATGCCGCCGCTGCTGTACGGCATCGCGATCATCGAAACCGAGATCGACGCCGACGGCAACGTCGTCGACGTCACGATGGTGCGCAAACCCGCGGCGCCCGAGGTCGGGCCCTGGGCGATGGAGATGATCCGCAAGTCCGGCCGCTTCCCGCCGCCGGGGCGTATGGGGCGCGTGAAGTACCTCGACATCTGGCTCGTGCACAAGAGCGGGCGTTTCCAGCTCGACACGCTGACCGAAGGCCAGCTTTAGGCTGCAGTGCCAATGCTCGAGCCGACGACCGCAACCCGCAGGCTCACCGCTCGGCCGTCCAAAAAGAAAGGGTGCCGCGCTGTGCGGCACCCTGGTTTGTAAAAGCTGCCGCGGGGCGGCCCGAAGCGAAGGAGGGAGGGAGGGAGGAGGAGAAGAACCGCTTCGGACGGACAGTCGGGGTTGAAGCCGATCGGCCACGCAGCAAGAAACTCGCTGTGGCCGTATAGAGCGCGGGCCCTGCCAAAAGGTTCCGCGGGCCTGCAACGGCGAATCCGGCCCGGACGTTATGGCTTCCCCCAACCACAGCGCGACGCGCCGGGCGGGGGGTGGCGTGCCGCCTAACAAACTGGCACAACTCGCGCTGTCGCTGGACGCCCCCCCCGCGGCCGCGGCGCGCGTCGATGACCGCGCCTGGCGCGCTTGGCCTTGCAAGTGCATGTGGTGGCGTTGCGTTACAGCGGCTGCATGGCGAAACGTTCGACCGCTGCCAGCGCCGCGCAGGTGCTGGCCGCATGGCCAACCGACACCGCCTGACGGCGAGGCCCTGCTGATTTACAGTGCCGTCGTGCTGTATCCCGAGTTGTTCAAGCAGTTCGAAGCGGTGCGCTGGAACCTGGCGCGGGACATCCCCTGGTCGACCTTCGACGCCACGCGCCTGTCCGACGAACAGGCGCTGACGGTGAAGATGAACGCCATCACCGAGTGGTCGGCGTTGCCGGCGACCGAGATGTTCCTGCGCGACAACCGCGATGACAGCGACTTTGCGGCCTTCATCAGCGTCTGGTTCTTCGAGGAGCAGAAACACGCGCTGGCGCTGATCGAGTACCTGCGCCGGTTTCGCCCCGACCTGGCGCCGACCGAAGACGAGCTGCACGAGGTGCGTTTCGAGTTCGAGCCGGCGCCGGCGCTGGAAACGCTGGTGCTGCACTTCTGCGGCGAGCTGCGCCTCAATCACTGGTACCGCCGCGCTGCCGAATGGCACACCGAGCCGGTGATCCGCGCGCTCTACGACACGTTGGCACGCGACGAGGCGCGCCACGCCGGCGCCTACCTGGGTTACATGAAACGGGCGCTCGTGCGCTGCGGCGACGAGGCGCGACTCGCCTTTGCCAAGGTCGGCGTGTTGATGGCGAGCGCGCGCCGCACCGCACAGGCGCTGCACCCGACCAACCTGCATGTGAACCCCAAGCTGTTCCCGCGCGATTCGGTGCAGAGCCGTCTGCCCGACCCGGACTGGCTCGAACAATGGCTGGATACCCAGATCCAGTTCGACGCCGCGCAGGAAGGCAAGGTCGTCAAGCGCATCCTGCACAACCTGTCGCTGCTGCTGCACCAGTCCTTCGAGACGGTGCAGGACCTCAACCGTTACCGCAGGCGGCTCATGAACCAGGCGCCGACGGCGGCGGCATAGAGGCGGCCTTGCGGTCGGCCTGCACCCGCTGCACCGCCGGGCGCTGGGCGATGAACTGCGAATAGGGCTTCCAGTCGATGCCGCCGGCCAGCAGCAGGTCTTCGCCGTAGACCGCCTTGGTGGCCAGCGCCACCACCGACAGGTGGGCCCAGGCGGCGCAGTCGGCGACGGTGAACTGGTCGCCGGCGGCATACGGGGTGAACTTCAGCAGCCGCTTCAGCGCGGGGATGTTGCGCTCCAGCCGCTGGCGCACCCGCGCTTGCGTCGCTTCGCTGACGCTGCCGCCGAAAAACGCCTGCCCATACAGCTCGCGCGCCACCAGTTCGACGTGCAGTTCGATGAAGGTGACCAGCTCGCGCACCTTGGCGGCGGCAAACGGGTCGGCGGGCAGCAGGCGTGGCTCGGGCTGCAGGGCGTCGAGGTATTCGACGATCGCCTGGCTTTCGCACAAGCTGCCCTGCGCGGTGCGGATGAACGGGATCTTGGCCAGCGGCGACGCCGCCAGCGTGGCTTCGTCGCTCAGGCCGGTGCGCACCCTCTCCTCCGTGAAGGGCTGGCCCTTTTCGAGCAGCACCAGCTTGACCTTGTTGTAGTAGTTGGAGATCGCAAAGCCGCAGAGCGTGATCATTTCTGTTCCTTGGGTTGACGGCGGTTGACGAGTGTGATGCCGGCAGCCACCGCCGCCAGCGCAATGACCAGGCGCAGCGTCACCGGCTCCCCGAGCAGCAGGGCGCCGAACAGCAGGCCGGACACCGGCGTGAGCAGCGTGAACGACGCCAGACGGGTGGCCGGATAGTGCCGCACGAGCCAGAACCACAGCAGGTAGCTGGCGAAGGTGACCACCACGGTCTGGAAGGCCAGCGAGCCGAGCGACAAGGCCCCCACCCTGGCCGGCCAGGCTTCGCCCGCCAGCGGCGCGGTGATCGCGAGCAGCACGCCGGACACCGCCAGCTGGTAAAAGAGTGTCTTCTCCGCCGGCGCGGTGGCGAGTTTGCTGGCGCGGATGACGAGTGTGGTGGCGCCCCAGAAAAGCGCCGCGGCGACGCCCATCGCATCGCCGAGCCACTGGCGCGGGCCGAGCGCCGGCCGCGTGAAGCCCTCGGCGAAGGCCCAGGCGACACCCGCGAACGCCGCCACCAGCCCGGCAAGCTGCAGCGCGTTCAACTTCTCGCTGCGCGCGATGAAGGGCATGCCGAGCGCAACGACAAACGGCGACAGGTAGATGAAGACCACCATGCGCCCGGCGCCGGTGTATTGCAGGCCGACGAAGATGAACGCGAACTCGGCCGCGAACAGCGCGCCGGCGAGCAGGCCGCCGGCCAGGGTGCCGTCGCGGCTGAACAGCGTGATGCCGCGCCAGCGGGCCCAGACCAGCACCAGCGCCGCGGCACCGAGCGAGCGCAGCGCGGCTTGGGTCAGCGGCGGGATCTCGGCCAGCGCCACCTTGGCCGCCACCTGATTCAGCCCCCACAAGGTGCAGCACAGCAGCAGCAGCCCCACCGCGCGCCCGTCGAGGCGCGACTTGCGGCCGTCGGTCACCGCGGCGCCGCGGCAGGGCGCAGCATGAGCGCGCACAACACGCCGGCGAGTGCGCCGCTGGCGTGTGCCAGCGGCGCGACGGCAAACTCCGCGTCCGTCGCGGCGACCAGCGCCTGCGCCCAGGGCTGCTCGAACACGATCTTCAGCGCCAACCCGGCAAGCACCAGCCAGCCGATGCGCTGTCGCTGGGTGCCCTGGTCGAGCAGCCCCATCGCCGCCACCGCAACCCCCGCGTGCAACACGCCGGACAGCCCGCCGTAGTGTTGCAGCGCCGGTTGCATCGCGAGCGCGGCATGCGCCAGCGGCCACGACAGCAGCCAGGCCAGCACCGCGCGCCGGCCCGCGCCGGCAGCCCAGCCGAAGGCCCCCACCACCGCGCAGCCGGTCAGATTGGCGAGCAGATGGGCGGTGCTCCAGTGCACGAACGCCGCGCTCCACAGCCGCCAGGGCTCGGCGTCGGCGAGCGCGGGCTGCCAGTCGAGTGTGGAGCGGGCGCTCGAATAAGCGAGCACGGCAAACGCCGCCAGCGCCGCGCTGCACGCCGGCCACGTCAGGCTGCCGCGACGCCAGGTCACTCGAAGACCTCGCGCCACAAGGCCAGCACGGCGGCGCGTTGCGGTGCCAGCGCATCGGGCTGAACCTGCGTCGGCTGCTCGTCCAGGCGCGCCCGGTGCTGGGCGCGGCGCAGCTCGCGGTAGGCGTCGGCAGCGCCGTGGCCGACACCCGCCGGCAACAGCCCGGCGTGTTCGGCGCGTTGCAGCAGGGCGATGTTGCCGGCGTTGGCCTGCAACGCCGGGTGCTGCGCGCTGTGCGCAAGCACGAGGAACTGGACCACGAACTCGGCGTCCATCATGCCGCCGGCGCTGTGTTTGACGTCGAACAGCCCCGCCTTCAACGGGTGCGCGGTGCGCACCTTGTCGCGCATTGCACGCACCTCGGTCTTCAGCGCCGCGTGGTCGCGCGGCGCGGTCAGCACGGCGCAGCGCACGGCCTCGAAGGGCGCCGCCAGTTCGGTCGGCCCGGCGCAGAAACGCGCGCGTGTGATGGCCTGGTGCTCCCAGGTCCAGGCCGTGTTGCTGCCACGCCCTTCCTGGTACTGCTTGAACGACGCCATCGACGTCACCAGCAGCCCCGAGTTGCCGTTGGGCCGCAGCGCGGTGTCGATGTCGAACAGTTCGCCGCCGGCCGTGCGCAGCGTCAGCCAGGTGATGAGCTTGCGCACGAAGGCGCCATACACCTCGGCTGCCCGCTCGTCGTCGTCGTCGAAGAGGAAGACGACGTCGAGGTCGCTGCCGTAACCCAGCTCCTTGCCGCCCAGCTTGCCGTAGGCGATCACCGCCAGCCGAGGCCCTTCGTCGATGCTGCGGTGGCGCTGCTTGAAGTGGCGCCAGGCCCAGGCCAGCGTGCAATCGAGCACCGCGTCGGCCAGCGCGGACAGGTCGTCGGCCACCTGCTCGACCGTGATGTGGCCTTCGACATCGCGCACCAGGGTGCGGAAGACCTCCGCATGATGGGCGCGGCGCAGGGTGTCGAGCAGTGCTTCTTCCGACGCCTCGCCCGAGCGTTCCCAGGCCGCGTGGCGTTCGTCCAGCTCGCGCAGGAAGGCGTCTCGTTCGAAGCGGCCGTGCAGCGCGCGGTCGTCGGCCAGTTCGTCGATCACACCCGGGTGGCGCATCAGGTAGCGCATCGGCCAGCGCGCCAGGCCGAGCAGGCGCAGCAGGCGCTTCTGCACCTCGGGCCGCTCGACCAGCAGCGCGAGGTAAGTCTCGCGCCGCAGCAGCGGCTCGACCCAGTCGATGAAACGCAAAGCGGCGTCGGCCGTGCAGCCTTCGCTCGCCACGCCGTCGGCGGCGCGCCGCACCAGGCGCGCCAGGCGAAGCTTGCTCGCGTCGCTGACACCGGCGACACGCGGCTGCGCGACCCAGTGACGCACGCGCGCGGCGAGGGCTGTCGGCAGTTGTTCGATGAACGCCTCTTCGTCGACCGCCAGCGGGGCTGAGCCGCAGTTCTTGCAGCCACCGCGCGGCGCGGCGGGCGCCTGGCCGTCGTGCAGCAGGGCGTCGAATTCGGTGGCGACGAACTCGCGCGTCGTGACCAACTGCTCCAGCAGTTCGCAGGTATCGGCGTTGCAGGCCAGCCCGAGCGAGCCGGCGATCCAGCCCAGGTCGGCGTCGGCCGCCGGCATGACGTGGGTCTGCTGGTCGTCCAGGTACTGGATGCGGTGTTCGACCCGGCGCAGGAAGCTGTAGGCCGCGGCGAGCCGGGCCGCGGTGTCGGGCTTCATCAAGCCTCGCGCGACCAGGCGCTCGAGACCGCGCAAGGTCGAGCGGGTGCGGATCTCCGGGAACTGGCCGCCGCGCACGACGAGCAGCAACTGGACGATGAACTCGATCTCGCGGATGCCGCCACGCGACAGTTTCACGTCGTTGGCGCGTTCGGGCCGGCCGGCGGCGCGGCGCTGCGCTTCCTCGCGGATCTTGGTGTGCAGCTGACGCAGGCCCTCGAACACGCCGTAGTCGAGGTAACGCCGGTAGACAAAAGGCGTGACGAGCGAACGCAGCGCGAGCGCGCGGCCGGAATCCACCGCCGCGCGCGGCGCGACGATGCGGCTCTTCAACCACGCAAAACGTTCCCACTCGCGGCCCTGGACCTGGAAGTACTCCTCCAGCATGCCCAGGCTCACCACCGGCGGGCCCGAATTGCCGTTCGGCCGCAGCGCCAGGTCCATGCGGAACACGAAGCCGTCGTCGGTGCTCTCGCCGATCAATGTGTAAAGGCGCTTCGCGACCTTGGCGAAGTACTCGTGTGCCGAGATGGCCTCGGGGCCGGCCGTCTGGCCTTCGTCTTCATAGACATACACGAGGTCGATGTCCGACGACACGTTCAACTCGCGCGCGCCGAGCTTGCCCATGCCGACGATCCAAAGCTGGATGCGCTGGCCGTCGGCGCCCAGCGGGGCGCCGTGGCGCTCGTCTTCCTGCGCTTCGGCCTGCGCCAGCGCGCGTTCCAAAGTGGCTTCGGCCAGCGCGGTCATGCAGGCGGTGACGTCGGCCAGCCTGGCCTGTTGCTCGATGTCGCACACCGCGAGGCGCTCCAGCACCACCTGGCGCGCGACGCGCAGGGCGCTCGCCAGCGGGCGGCCGCCGGCGAGCAGGTGTTCGATCAGCGCATCGACCGCGTCGCGCTGCGGCACGCCGGGCGCGAGCAGCTTCAGCTCGTCGGGCCAGCGTCGGCGCACACGTTGCACGAAGCGGCTGTGGTCAGCCGTTGCAGCGGGGGCCAGGCGGGTCTGCATCGCTGCCGTGCTAGATTGCCGCGCTTCGCGCGGGCGCTGGGGTATCGGCCGGGGCACCGATACCGCAGCGGTGAACCAGAGCTTGCGCGCCGCCGTTTAATAGGGACTTGGGCCTCGCCGCCCCTTTCGACATGCCCGCTTCCGACGCCCCCTTCACCTTCCCCACCGGCTGGCGCCGGGCCGGCCGGATCGTGTTGCGCACCGTGGTCGGTCTCGTCATTGCGGCGTGGAGCTTATTGCTGATCGCATGGCTGGTGCTGTACTGGGCCATTCTGCCAAACGTCGGCCAATGGAAGCCGCAGATCGAGCAACGTGCCAGCCGCGCGCTCGGGATGCCGGTCAGAGTGGGCGAAATCCGCGTGCGCTCCAGCGGCTGGGTGCCGGCCTTCGAGCTGCGCGACGTGGTGCTGTTCGATCCCGAACAACGCGAGGCGCTGCGCCTGCCGCACGTGCAGGCGGCGTTGTCGGCGCGTTCGCTGCTGGCCCTCGAGCCGCGCTTCGAGCAGTTGCTGATCGACGGCGCCGACCTCGAGATCCGGCGCGACACACTCGGCCGGCTGCATGTGGCCGGCATCGCCTTCGACGGCGAGCAGGGCGACGACGGCGCGGCCGCCGACTGGTTCTTCGCCCAGCACGAGTTCGTGGTGCGCGGCGGCCGGCTGCGCTGGGTCGACGAAACGCGGCTCGCACCGCCACTGGCGCTCACCGATGTCAGCCTGGTGTTGCGCAATGGCCTGCGCCGGCACGAGCTGCGGCTCGACGCGACACCGCCACCGGCCTGGGGCGAGCGCTTCGTGGTCCAGGGCCTGTTCACGCAGCCGCTGCTGGCGCGCCGCGGCGACTGGCGGCGCTGGCAGGGCAGCCTGTACGCCGAGCTGCCGCATGCCGATGTCGCCGAGCTGCGTCGCCATGTCGAGCTGCCGTTCGAGCTGCGCGAGGGGCAGGGCGCCGTGCGGCTGTGGGCCGACGTCGACGCCGCCCGCTTGCGCACGGCGACCGCCGATATCGCCCTGCGCGGCATCGAACTGCGCCTGGCGTCGACCGTCGAGCCGCTGCTGATCGCGCAGGCCGAAGGGCGCCTCGGCGGACGCTGGGACGCTGCAGGCTGGGGCTTCACGACCGACAACTTCGGCTTCACCACCGGCGACGGCCAGGTCTGGCCCGCGGGCAAGCTGTCGCTCGCGCTGCGCCAGCGCGCCGACCAGCCGGCCGACGGCGGCGAGCTGATCGCCGATCGCATCGACCTCGGCCTGATGGCGCAGGTGGCGGCGCGCTTGCCGCTCGGCGACACGGTGCAGGACCTGCTCGCCAAGCTGGCGCCGCAGGGCCAGGTGCAGCAACTGGTCGCGCGCTGGGACGGCGCGCTGGATGCGCCGCAGCGCTATCAGGTGAAGGCAAGGTTCGACGGCTTGACGATCGCACCCGGCGTGCCCGGATCGGGCCCGCGTGCGCCCGGCGTGGCGCAGGGCGGCCCGGGGCGGCCCGGTTGGCGCAATGCGCGCATCGACCTCGATGCCACCGAGCAGGGCGGCACGGCGCAGCTGGCGATCGACAAAGGCAGCCTCAGCTTCCCCGGCGTCTTCGAGCAGCCCGAGGTGCCCCTGGACAAGCTCACCGCGCAACTCCTCTGGCGCATCGGTGCGCCTGGCGCCAACGGCCGGCCGATCAGCCTGGAGGTCCAGCAGGCCCGCTTCGCCAATGCCGACGCGCAGGGCGAGGCGCGCGCCGTCTGGAGCACCGGCGCCGGGGCGGGTTTTGCGCGCGGCGCCCGCTTTCCCGGCCGGCTCGACCTCTCCGGCAGCCTGACCCGAGGCCGCGCCGCGGCCGCCGCACGTTATCTGCCGCTGCAACTGCCCGAGGGTGTGCGCCGTTATGTGCAGCGCGCGGTGCTCGGCGGCACGGTGAGCGAACTGCAGTTCAAGGTCAAGGGCGACATCTGGGACATGCCGGCCTACAGCGCGCGCGAAGGTGAGTTCCGCATCGCGGTCAAGGTCGAGGACGTGAGCTTCGCCTACGTGCCGGCGGAGCCGGGCGGCCAACCCGAGTGGCCGGTCTTCACCCAGGTCGGCGGCGAGCTGGTTTTCGACCACACCACGATGCAGATCCGCAATGCCCGCGGCCGCGTCCAGGGTGTCGAGCTCGCCGGTGTCAATGGCGGCATCGCGCGCATGGTCGACGAACAGCCGCGCTTGACGATCGACGGCACGGCGCGCGGCCCGCTCGCCGACCTGCTGCGTTATGTGCACGAGTCGCCGGTCGGCGGCTGGCTCGGCGGCGCGCTGGCCAGCACCACCGCTACCGGGCCGGGTGAGCTGCAACTGGCGCTCGACATGCCGCTCGCCGATCTGGATCGCACGCAGGTGCGCGGCCGCGTCACGCTGGCCGGCAACGACGTGCGGCTCGACCCGGCGACGCCGCTGCTCGGCAATACGAAGGCGCAGGTGGGTTTCACCCGCACGACGTTCACGCTCGCCGGCGGCAGCGCAAGGGTGCTCGGCGGCGACGCCTCCTTCGAAGGCGCGCGTGGCGCCGACGGCAACCTGCGTTTCACCGGCCAGGGCGTGGCGACGGCCGAGGGCCTGCGACGTGCCGCCGAGTTCGGGGCGCTGCCCAAACTGGCGCAGTCCTTGAGCGGCCAGACGCCGTACCGGCTCGCGCTCGGCTTCGTCGACGGACAGACCGAGTTCACCCTCACCAGCCCGCTCACCGGCTTGGCGAGTGAGCTGCCGGCGCCGCTGGGCAAGGCCGCCGAAGCGGCACTGCCACTGCGTGTCGAGACCCGGCTGCTGCGCGACGGCGCCGCGACGCCGACCCAGGACCAGTTGCGTGTCGAGCTCGGCACGATGCTGCAGGCGCAGTTCGTGCGCCAGCTCGGCCCCGACCGCACACGCGTGCTGCGCGGCGGCATCGGTGTCGGCGAGCCAGCGCCGCAGCCGAGCACCGGCGTGCACGCCAACCTGAACCTGGCGCAGGCCGACGCCGACGCCTGGAGCGCGCTGGCGCAACGGCTCGGCGGCAGCAGCAGCGAGCCGGGGGCCGACGGCGGGTACGCGCCGGACCGCATCGGGCTGCGCGCGCAGGCCTTGACGATGGGCGCGCGGCGGCTGACGGCGCTGGTGGCCGGCCTGAGCGCGACCGACGACGGCCACGGCTGGCGCGCCAACCTCGACGCCGACCAAGGTGCCGGTTACGTGGAATGGCGGCCCGCGCGCGCGGCGGTGCCGGCGCGCGTGTATGCGCGGCTGGCGCGGCTCTCGCTGCCGCCGGCCGAGGCGGCGTCGGTCGAGCAGACGCTGGCCGAGCCGGCCGGCGCCAGCGTGCCGGCGCTGGACATCGTGGTCGAGGACTTCGAGCTGCGCGGCAAGAAGCTCGGCCGGCTCGATGTCGAGGCGGTGCACCGCAGCGAAGGCGGCGTGCGCCAGTGGCAGCTCAATCGCCTCAACCTGACGACGCCGCAGGCCCAGCTCGCCGCCACGGGGCGCTGGGCCGGCGCGGCCAACACACGTCGCATGACGATGGATTTCAAGCTCGACCTCTTCGACTCCGGCGCCTACCTCGAACGCCTGGGTTTCGGCCGCGTGCTGCGCGGCGGCAAGGGCCGGCTGGCGGGCCAGCTGTCCTGGGCCGGCTCGCCGCTGACGCCGCAGTTGCCGAGCCTGAACGGCCAGTTCAAGCTGGCGCTCGACGCAGGCCAGTTCCTGCCGGCCGGCCCCGGCGTCGGCCGCCTGCTCGGCGTGTTGAGCCTGCAGACGCTGCCGCGCCGGCTGCTGCTGGACTTCCGCGACGTGTTCGCCGAGGGCTTCCTGTTCGACAACGTGAGCGGCGACGTGAGCGTGAAGGACGGCGTGGCGCGCACCAACAACCTGCGCATGCGCGGCGTGCAGGCGGCGGTGCTGATGGAAGGCATGGCCGACATCCACCGCGAGACGCAGGACCTGCGTGTCATCGTCGTGCCGCAGATCGACGCCGGCACCGCCGCGCTGGCCTACGCCGCCATCAACCCGGCGGTGGGCCTGGGCGCTTTCGTCGCGCAACTCTTCCTGCGCCGGCCGCTGATGGCGGCCAGCACACGCGAGTTCCATGTCTACGGCAACTGGGACGAGCCGCAGGTGGATCGCGTCGAGCGGGCCCCCGGCGCGCCGCTGCCGGACATCGACGCCGTGCTGCCGCCGGCAGCGGGGGCGTCGGCCCCGCCGTCCAACCCCTGAGCGAGAGCCACCCCATGAGCAGCACCCGCATTGCCGCCGTGCAGATGGTCTCGACACCGAACATCGAGCGCAACCTCGACGCGGCCGCGCGACTGATCGCCGAGGCCGCAGCCGGCGGCGCGCAGCTCGTCGCGCTGCCCGAATACTTCTGCCTCATGGGCCTGAGCGACCGCGCCAAGCTCGAACATGCGGAAACGCCGGGCGACGGGCCGATCCAGCGCTTCCTCGCCGAGCAGGCGCGCAGCCACGGCGTGTGGCTGGTCGGCGGCACATTGCCGCTGAAGGATGCCACGGTCGCCGCCAAGGCGCGCAACTCGAGCGGCGTCTATGCGCCCGACGGCACGCAGGTCGCACGCTACGACAAGCTGCACCTCTTTCACTACGACAACGGCCGCGAGCGTTACGACGAGGGCGCGGTGCTGGAAGCGGGCAGCGACCCGGTTGCGCTCGACGCAGCGGGCTTGCGGCTCGGGCTGTCGATCTGCTACGACCTGCGTTTCCCCGAGCTGTACCGCCGCCTGATGACGCCCAAGCCTTGTGACCTGCTGGCGGTGCCGTCGGCCTTCACCTACACGACAGGCCGCGCCCACTGGCAGTTGCTGCTGCGCGCGCGGGCGGTCGAGAACCAGTGTTACGTCATCGCGCCCGCGCAAGGCGGCCAACACGAGAACGGCCGCCGCACCTGGGGCCACAGCCTGATCGTCGATCCGTGGGGCGAGGTGCTCGCCGAGCGTGAAGAGGAAGGCGAAGGTGTCGTGTCGGCGGATGTGGACCGCGAGCGCATCGCGGCCGTGCGGCGACAGTTGCCGGCGTTGGGGCACCGGCGGTTGTGATTGAGACTGCGGTCGAACGAACTTCAGCAGGCCGGTGCCAAGCACCGCAACCCCAGTGGTGTGCGTCAGCGCCGCCCGAACATCATCCGCCTCGCCAGTGCCGACTTCGCTGTCGGCAGTCGGTCGAGCAGCGCGAGACTCGCGCCGCGCAGAGCGCCGAAGCCGGGCCAGCCCCAGGTGAAGCTGCGCGCCAAAAAGTCGGTGGCGAGGATCATGGCCCAGCGGTCGGGCTGACGTTGCCATTGCACGCGGCGCAAGGCGGCGTCGATGTCGGCGTTCGCGCGCAGCGCGTCGGCCAGCGCGTAGGCGTCGCGCAAGCCGAGGTTCAGGCCCTGGCCGGCGACCGGGTGCAGCGTTTGCGCGGCGTTGCCGATGCGCACCGTGCGGCCCTGCACCAGCGTGCGTTCGGCATTCAGGCCGAGCGCGAAACTCTTCAGCGGCGACACCGCCGTGATGCCGCCGACGATGGGCGGGAAGATGGTGTTCAGCACCGCGGCGCGCTGCGTGTCGGTGAGATCGCGCACGGGGTCGTCGTCGGCATTGACGCACCACACCAGCGACGCGCGGCCCGCGCCGTCGGCAGCGCGCGGCAGCGGCAGCAGCGCGGCCGGGCCGTGGCGCGTGAAGCGCTCCACCGCCAGGCCGGGCGGTGCGTCGTGGCCGAGTGTCACGGTGCCGACCCAGGCGGTCTGCCGGTAGTCGTGGCGGATCGGCTTGGCGAGCTGCTGCACGAACACGCCGCCTTCGGCGATCACCGCGAGATCGACCCGCTCGGCGATGCCGGCGTCGACCTCGACGCCGGTGTGAAGCGGCTTCAACGCCGCCACCGGCGTGCCGAAGCGTGTGCACAGGCGTGCGGGGTCGGCGGCTGCCCGTTCAAGCCAACGCGCCTGCAAGGGCGCGACCAGCGCGCCGTAGGGCAACACCGCGCCGAGCTGCGGCACGGCCTCGTCGATCGCGCGCAGGTGAACCTCGGCGTCGCCGAAGGTCGGCGGCTGCTGTGACACATGCACCTCGGCAATGGCCTGCGCGTGTCGCGGGTCCCAGGCGCCCAGGCGTTGCAGCAACTGCACGCTGCCCTGCGCGAGCGCGAGGGTGCGTGCATCCGCGCTCAGGTCGTGCTCGAGCGCACGCGCGTCGTACAGGCTCACGCGCCAGCGCGGCAGCCGCTCGGCAGCGAGCAGTGCCAGCGCCAGGCCCACCGGGCCGGCGCCGACGATGGCGAGCTGCGCGCTCGTCGTCATGACGGCCAGTGGCGCCGCAGCACCGGCGCGATGCGGCGATGCGCCTCGATGCGCTGCAGGGTGGCGAGGAAGTCGGGCCGCTCGTCGCGCAGGTAGGCGCGTGTGCCCGACCAGTGCGACACCACGGCGGCGAGGATGTCGAGCGCGCCGGGCGAGCGGCCGGCGAGATAAGGCCGCACGGGGAAGAGGTCCGCGAAGCGGGCCCAGGCGTGGTGCAGGCGCGTGCGCGCCCCCTGGCGCAAGCGCTCGCGCGCGGGCTTGCGCGCGCCTGGCAGCCAGCGCTCGGGGTAGTCGCTGATGCCGACCTCGCTGTAGCAGTTGGCGGCTATGTAGACCAAGCCGCGCAGGCACTGCGCGCGCGCCGCGGCCGCAGCCGGCAGAAGGCCGCTGGCCGGGTACTCGAGGCCCAGCTCGATCAGGATGGCGGCACTTTCGGTCATCACGCGGTCGTCGGGCAGCACGAGCGTCGGCACCTGGCCGAGCGGGTTCACGTGCGCCAGCGCGTGCTGTGCGGAGTCGGGCTCCCAGGTGGAGGCGCGCACGATCTCGAAGGTGGCGCCCGCCCACACCAGCGCCACTTCCACCGCTGCGGAACCCGAGCCCTGGGAGCCGAACAACGTGTAGGTCATCGTCACGCCTCGCCCTGCAAAGCCTGCCACTGCGCCGGCGTGCCGACGTTGTGCCATTCGCCGTGCAATGCCTCGCCGCCCAAACGGCCGGCGTCGGCGCTGGCGAAGAGCAGCGGGCCCAGCGGCGCGCTGGTGCCGGCTGCGATGCCGTCCCCGATGCGCGTGCGCACGAGCGCCAGGTTGGCATAGGTCCAGGGCCGCGGGATGGTGGCGCGCGACAGGCGGCCGCCTTGCAGCAGCGCGAAATCGCCGCTGCGGTGGAAGTCCGGGTTCTCGACCAGCCACAGGTGCGCGTCGTCGTCCGTCGCCAGGAAACGCCGCGCGGCCGCGGCATCGAATCGGAATCCGGGGGCGTGGATGTCCCCGCTGACGAGCCAGCAGGCGTCGCCGAGCGAGTCGCGCGCCTTGGCGATCGCGCCCGCGGTTTCGAGCGCGCCGCCGTGGTCGCGGCCCTCGAACGAATAGTGGATCGCGAGACCCCAGCGGCTGCCGTCGCCAAGTGCCGCAGGAAATTGTTCTTCGAGCCAGGCGCAGTTGATGACCACCTGGCGCACCCCGGCACGCGCCAGCGCGAGCAGGTGCCACTCGATCAACGGCCGGCCGCGCACCGGCAGCAGCGGCTTGGGTGTCGTGTCGGTGAGCGGGCGCATGCGTTCGCCGCGGCCGGCGGCGAGGATCAGCACAGGGAGCAGCGACATCGCGGCGCAGTGTAGGCCCGCCGGTAAACTGTGCAGCCCGCTACGGCCTACCGCCCGCCCTCCGCTATGGCCCTCGACACCGACGCCTCCACCGAAGACACCCACTTGATGGCCGACGCGGTCCGCGCGTTGGCGATGGACGCCGTGCAGCAGGCCAGGTCCGGTCACCCGGGGGCGCCGATGGGCATGGCCGAGATCGCGGTCGCGCTGTGGGGGCGCCACCTGCGACACAACCCGGCGCATCCGCGGTGGCTGGATCGGGATCGGTTCGTGTTGTCCAACGGCCATGGCTCGATGCTGCAGTACGCGCTGCTGCACCTCACCGGCTACGACCTGCCGATGAGCGAGCTGCGCAACTTCCGCCAGCTGCACAGCAAGACGCCGGGGCATCCCGAGGTGGATGTGACGCCGGGTGTCGAGACCACCACCGGCCCGCTCGGCCAGGGGCTGGCCAACGCGGTCGGCATGGCGCTGGCCGAGAAGCTGCTGGCGGCCGAGTTCAACCGCGACGGCCACACCATCGTCGACCATCACAGCTATGTCTTCGTCGGCGACGGCTGCCTGATGGAAGGTGTGAGCCACGAGGCGAGCGCGCTCGCCGGCGTGTGGAAGCTGGACAAGCTGGTCGCGATCTACGACGACAACGGCATCAGCATCGACGGCCAGGTTCAACCCTGGTTCATCGACGACACGGCGCAGCGTTTCGAGGCCTGCGGCTGGAACGTGATCCGGGGTGTCGACGGCCACGACGCCGGGGCGGTGAGCGGGGCGATCGCGCAGGCCAAGCAGGCCAAGGGCAAGCCGACCCTGATCGTTGCCCGGACGGTGATCGGCAAGGGCGCGCCCACACGCGCAGGTACCGCAAAGGCGCACGGCGAGCCGCTGGGCGCCGACGAAATCAAGGCCACGCGCGAAGCGCTGGGCTGGACCCACGAGCCCTTTGTGATCCCCGAAGCGGCCTACGGCGCCTGGGACGCGAAGGCGCGCGGCGCGCAGCAGGAGGCCGACTGGCAGACCCGTTTTGCCGCCTACCGCGCGCGTTATCCGGAACTGGCGGTCGAGTTCGAGCGCCGCATGAAGGGCGAGCTGCCGAAGAGGTTTGCGCAGACGGCGGTCGATGCGATGGTCGCCGCGCACGCGAAGGCCGAAACCGTGGCCTCGCGCAAGGCGAGCCAGCAGGCGCTGGAGGTGTTCACGAAAGCGCTGCCGGAGATGCTCGGCGGCTCGGCCGATTTGACCGGCTCCAACCTGACCAACACCGCGTCCACCCCCGCGCTGCGTTTCGACGCCGACGGCAAGCCGAACGGCGGGCGCCACATCAACTACGGCGTGCGCGAGTTCGGCATGGCGGCGGTGATGAACGGCATCGCGTTGCATGGCGGCTTCATCCCCTACGGCGGCACCTTCCTGACCTTCAGCGACTACAGCCGCAATGCGATCCGCATGGCGGCGCTGATGAAGCGGCGCGTGATCCACGTCTTCACGCACGACTCGATCGGGCTGGGTGAAGACGGGCCGACGCACCAGAGCATCGAACACGCGGCGAGCCTGCGCCTGATCCCGAACCTCGATGTCTGGCGCCCCTGCGACACCGCCGAGACCGCCGCCGCATGGACCATGGCGCTGAGCCGGCCACAGGGCCCGAGCGCGCTGCTGCTCAGCCGCCAGAACCTGCCGTACGCGCCGAAGGCCGGCCTCGACGAGATCGCCAAGGGCGCCTACGTGCTGGCCGAGCCGAGCGAGATGGGCATCGCCAGGAAGGCGCAGGCGGTCATCATCGCCACCGGCAGCGAGGTGCAACTGGCGCTGCACGCACAAGCCTTGCTGGCGAAGGACCACGGCATCGCGGTGCGCGTCGTCAGCATGCCCAGCACCACCGTGTTCGACCGCCAAGGCAGCGCCTACAAGACGAGCGTGCTGCCGGCCGGGCAGCCGCGCATAGCGGTCGAGGCGGGTGTCACCGACGGCTGGTGGAAGTACGGCTGCGCGGCAGTGGTCGGTATCGACCGCTATGGCGAGAGCGCGCCCGCCGACCAGCTGTTCGAGCACTTCAACTTCACGGCGCGCAACGTGGCCGACACGGTGCGCAAGGTGTTGCGCGGATGATGCGGCGGCTGCTTGTTTTGGTGCTGACGTCGCTCGCCGCAGGCACGGCGGTGGCGCAGACCGGCGTCGCGTTGCCGAGTGCGGCCGAACGTTGCCTGACACGCATCGCGGGCGCGCCCGCGACGCCGACCTACCCCCAGCGCGAGTTCGAAGCCCGCGCCGGCGGCGCGGTGCGTGTCGCTCTTGGTTTCGACCGTCCCGACGCGCCGCCCAAGGTCAGCGTGGTCGATGCGTCGGGCCCCTACAAGCTCGCCGAGGCGGTGCTCGACTTCGTGCAGGCCTACCGCGTCCCGTGCCTCGAAGGCGGGCAGGCCGTGGTGCTGCGCCAGGAGTTCACGTTCCGGCCGACCGACGGCCGGCGCGTCGTTGCGTCCGCGCCGCAAGACGCCGATGCGCAGCGCCAGGCGCGGCTGCTGGCTTGCGTCAAGCACGTCGATGGCCTGCGGCGGCCGATCTTTCCGCTTGACAAGCTGTACGCGCGCACGCAGACGGTCGTGCTGCTCAAGCTGAGATTCGACAGCGCGACCGACGCGCCGCAAGTCAGCTCGCTCGACAACGCCGCCGACCGCCACATGGTGCACGCCACCCGCCTGTTCGCTGAAGGCCTGCGCATGCCCTGCCATGAGGGTGGGCCGGTCGAACAGATGGTGAGTTTCAGTTACGGCATCGAAGGCCAGCCGCGCAGCGTGCTGGCGGATCCGTCGTTCGTCGCCTTTCTGCGCGGCGTCAAGGGCATTCGCGAGGCGAATGTCTATTTCGACTTCAACACCATGGGCTGCCCGTTCGATGTGCGGCTGTGGCTGTTCCAGCCGCATGCGCCGAACATCGTCGGCGAGATTGGGGCGGCCAATCCCGAGCGGCGCTTTTTCATCGACTGGCTGCGACGCCAGCAGCTCGACGTCGATGCGCGGCGGCTCAATGCCGTGCTCGGCCAGCACATGGACTTGCGCGTCCCCTGCGCGATCGTCAGCCTGGGCAACGAGCCCGGCGGCGGCGCGGCGAAGTGACGGCGCGACTCGGAATTCCCAAGGAGCGTTTCTCATGACCATCAAACTCGGCATCAACGGCTTCGGCCGCATCGGACGCATGGTGTTCCGCGCCGCGGTGCAGAACTTCAAAGACGACATCGAGGTCGTCGCCATCAACGACCTGCTGGAGCCCGACTACCTGGCCTACATGCTCAAGTACGACAGCGTGCATGGTCGCTTCAAGGGCGAGATTGCGGTTGATGGTCAGACGCTGATCGTCAACGGCCGGAAAATCCGCCTCACCGCCGAGAAGGACCCCGCGGCGCTGAAGTGGGGCGAGGTCGGCGCCGACGTGGTGGTCGAATCGACGGGCCTGTTCCTGACCCTCGACACCTGCCAGAAGCACCTGGACGCGGGCGCCAAGAAGGTGATCCAGAGCGCGCCCAGCAAGGACGAGACGCCGATGTTCGTCTATGGCGTCAATCACCAGAAGTACGCCGGCGAGGCGATCATCAGCAACGCCTCGTGCACCACCAACTGCCTGGCGCCGCTGGCCAAGGTGCTGAACGACAGCTTCGGCATCAAACGCGGCCTGATGACCACCGTGCATGCCGCCACCGCGACGCAGAAGACCGTCGACGGCCCGAGCAACAAGGACTGGCGCGGCGGCCGCGGCATCCTGGAGAACATCATTCCGAGCAGCACGGGCGCGGCGAAGGCGGTCGGGCGCGTGATTCCGGAGCTGAACAAGAAGCTGACCGGGATGGCTTTGCGCGTCCCGACGAGCGATGTCTCGGTGGTCGACCTGACGGTCGAGCTGGCGAAGGAAACGAACTACGAGGCGATCTGCGCCGCGATGAGGGCAGCAGCCGACGGCCCGATGAAAGGTGTGCTCGGCTACACCGAGGACAAGGTCGTCGCCACCGACTTCCGCGGCGAGCCCTGCACCAGCGTGTTCGACGCCGAGGCCGGCATCATGCTCGATCCCACCTTCGTGAAGGTGATCGCCTGGTACGACAACGAATGGGGCTACTCCAACAAGGTGCTCGAGATGGCCCGCGTCGCCGGCCGCTGAGACAGCATGACCCTGCGCACGCTGACGCTCGCCGCGGCCCTGATGGCGGGCGCGGCCGCCTGGGCGCAGGGCGCCAATGGCCTGATCGTGCAATTGCGCGATGCGCCGTCGCACGAACTGCGCGGTCGCGAGCAGGCGCTCGCGCTGCGGGACGACGCCCGCTGGCAGCAGGTGCTCGATGCGGCAGGTGTGCGTGGCGCGGCCAGCCGGCCGAGCGGCGCCGGCGCGCGGCTGTTGCAGTTCGAGCGCCGGCTCAGCCGCGAGCAGGCGCTCTCGCTGGTGGAGCAGCTGCAGCGCCGGCCCGAGGTGGCCTGGGTGGTGCCGAATGAACGCGAGCGCCGTCTGCAAAGCAACCCGACGCCGCACGACCCGCTGTTCGGCAGCCAGTGGTGGCTGCACCCGGTCGCCGGCAGCGACGGCAACATGATCGGCCAGCGCCTGCGCGGTGTGCCGGGTTTCCAGACGGCCTGGGTGCAGAGCACCGGCGGGCCGGCGGCGCGGGTGGCGGTGCTCGACACCGGCATCACGAATCATCCTGAGCTGGCCGGCCGGGTGCTCCCGGGCTACGACTTCGTGTCCGACGTCGCCGTCGCGAACGACGGCAACGGCCGCGACGCCGACCCGAGCGACCCCGGCGACTGGGTCGACGCGCGCGACATCGCGACGGCCGACTTCAACGGCTGCAGGGTCGAGGACTCGAGCTGGCACGGCACGCTGATCGCCGGCATCGTCGCCGCGCGCACGAACGACGGCGCGGGTGTCGCGGCCGCGAACTGGGACGGCCGCATCGTGCCGGTGCGCGTGGCCGGCAAGTGCGGCGCCGACGTGGCCGACATCGTCGACGGCATGCGCTGGGCCGCCGGCTTGCCCGTGGCGGGTGCGCCCGCGAACCCGAACCCGGCGCGCATCATCAACCTGAGCTTCGGCGGCAGCGCCGCCTGCAACGCCGCCTACCAGAGCGCGATCAACGACATCCGCGCTGCCGGCGCGGTGCTGGTGGTGGCCGCCGGCAACGAACATTCGTCGCCGAGCAGGCCGGCCAACTGCTCGGGGGTGATCGGGGTTGCGGCGGTCAACCGCGACGGCTTCAAGGCCACCTACTCCAACTTCGGCCCGACGCTGGCGATCGCCACCGTCGGCGGCGACGACAACGAAGGCGCATGGGGCGATCTGTTGCAGGACGGCGGGCTGCTCACGATCTTCAACACCGGGCTCACGGTTCCCGGCAACCACAGCCACGCCCACCTGTTCGGCACCAGCTTCGCGACCCCCGTCGTGGCTGCCGCGGTCAGCCTGATGTTGAGCGTGAACCCGGCGCTGAGCGCCGACGAGTTGCGCAACGGGGTCGTGCGCAGCGCCCGACCGCATGTGACCTCGCCGCACATCGGGGCCTGCGGGTTCGGCAATCCCGGACGCTGCCTGTGCAGTACCAGCACCTGCGGCGCCGGGCTGCTCGACGTTGAACAGGCGCTGCTGTATGCCGCCGCGCCGCAGAGTTATGTGGCGCCGGCCTGGAGCGCGGCGGTGGTCAGCAACGCGGAGACGGCCGCCGCCGCCGCCCGCGGCCCCGATCGCGCCGCCGTGCAGCCGCCACCGCCGGCAACGCGCAGCGGCGGCGGCGCGATGCATCCGGGCTGGTTGCTGGCGCTGCTGGCGGCCAGCGCGGCGCTGCTGCCAAGGCGTCGCCGCTAGATTGCGGGCTTCCTGCAGCTAACCGCCCGCGCAGGGCCGGAAGCCGCCCGCCAGCTCGGCGCCCGGCAAGGCGGCGAGCTGGCTGGTCAAGGCCGCGCTCGGCGCTTCCACGCGCAGCCAATGTTCGGTCGCTGCCGGCAGGGTGGTGATGCGCGCGCCGTCGGCGCCGGGCAGGCGGCGTGCAAGCTGTGCGGCGAGGGTGGCTTCGGCCTCGGCACGGCTGTCGTAGCGGCCGAGCGCGAGGCCGGGGGCGAGGTCCACCGGCTGCGTCACCGGCTCGGCGTCGATGCCCTCCTGCGCCAGGTCCGTGCGCCGCGCCTGGGCGGCGGCGACGCTGGCAAAACGCCCTTGGTAGACGACATAGGCACTCGGCCGCTCGACGCTGTTGCGCTGCCAGCTGCCCCAGGGCAGACCGCCGAGCTGGCGCTCGGCGTCGGCGATCTGCTCGGGTGCGAAAGGGCCGGCCTCGACACAGGCGCTGCGCGCCGGCGCCTGGCCTGCGGCGGCCAGCGCCGCGCGCGCTTCGGCGGGGCCGAGCACACGCACCGACTCGGGCCGCACCTGGCGCGCCAGCCGCGCCGCACCGGTGCCGGCCGACGGCTCGGCGGCGGCGAGCCAGACCCAGCCGAAATAGAGGCCATTGGCCAGCAGCAGGGCCAGCACCACGGTGCGCAGGCCGCCCATCAGGCGGCCTCGTCGTCGCCGGGCGGCGCGCCGAGGCGCACGCTGACCTCGCCGCTCGCCACCTCGTGCAGCCGCTGGTCCAGCGTGCGCACCCGCAGTGCGCCGTGTTCGCTCACCCCCTCGGCGACGCCGTGTTCGATGCCCGGCGCGGTGGTGGTCACGGCGCGGCCGCGCAGGAGGTCGCGCTGCGCATAACGTGCCTGCAGCGCGGCATCGAAGCCGTGGTCCTGGAAGCGCAGCAGCGCACGCACGATCGGCCTGGCGACACGATGCAGCGCGCCCGGCGCGTCCAGCGCGGGGTGCAGCTCGCCCAGCCAGGCGCAGCCCGACGCCAGCGGCACACCCGGCGACTGCGCAGCGATGTTCAGGCCGACGCCCACCACCACCATGCGGCGGCTGCCCACCGCCAGCGTCTCGATCAGGATGCCGCCCAGCTTGCGCCCGCTGCCGTCGGCGTCGAGCAGCCAGAGGTCGTTCGGCCACTTCAGGCCGATGCGCGGTGGGCCGTCGGCGTCGAGCGCGTCGGCCAGCGTGGCGCCGACGGCCAGCGACAGCCCACCCCAGTCGGACGGCGCGAGCGGCAGCGAGAGCGAAAAACACAGCGACGTGCCGGCCGGACCGGACTGCCAGGCCCGCCCCTGGCGGCCGCGGCCCTGCGTCTGCTGCTCGGCGACCAGCAGACAGGGCTGGACATCGACCGCCCGCCGGCCGTGGGGCGACGCCGGCTCGGCGGCGCGGCCCTGCACCAGCTCACCGGGCTGCGTCACCGGCTGGTCGCGCCGCCCGCCCGCCGCGCGCGCCCGTTCGAGCAACTGGCTGTTGGTCGAATCGGTGCGCGCGACGACCTCGATACACAGCCCGGGCAGGTCGCCGCGCAGCGACTGCCACAGCGCCTCGGTGTCCCAGGGCAGCGCCATGCAACAACACCTAACGTCGTTTGGGCGCCAGCATCGTGCGGCGGCAATCCGCACTGCCGCAGCGGCACTCGAACTGCTTCTTCACCTTCGGGGTGTAGCGGTCGTCGATGATCAGGCCGTAGTCGTAGAACAGCTCCTCGCCGGGGGCGATGTCGCGCAACGCCTTGATGAAGACGCGCCCCTCTTCTTCGTCGGCTTCGCAATTGGGCGCGCAGGCGTGGTTGATCCAGCGCGCCGCATTGCCGCCGTGGGCCGCATCGATGACCTGTTTGTCGTCGATATGGAAGTAGAAGGTGTGGTTCGGGTCGGTGGGGTCGTGCGGGTGGCGCTTGAGCGCCTGCTTCCAGGTGATGCGCTCGCCGATGTATTCGATGATCTCGCTGCCTTCGGCGATGGGCTTGAGCGCGAACACGCCCTTGCCGTGCACGCCCGAGCGGCGCACCTGGATGCGGCGTCCGCCGCCGTTGATGCCCTTGGCTTGCACGTCGTTTGTCATTGGGTACATTGAATTCATGGGCGCGCGCGCGTGTATGGGCGCGCGCGAGAGGCTGGCATTGTAGGCATCGGACGGCATGAGCAAGGCACTGATCATCGCGGAGAAGCCCAGCGTGGCGCAGGACATCGTGCGGGCGCTGACACCCGGCGCGGGCAAGTTCGAGAAACACGCCGAACACTTCGAGAACGAGCGTTATGTCGTCACCTCGGCGATCGGCCACCTGGTCGAGATCAAGGCGCCGGAGGCGTACGAGGTCAAACGCGGCAAGTGGAGTTTTGCACACCTGCCGGTGGTGCCGCCGCACTTCGACCTGGGGCCGATCGACAAGGCGAAGACGCGGCTGAACGCGGTCGTCAAGCTCGTCAAGCGCAAGGACGTGGGCGAACTCATCAACGCCTGCGACGCCGGGCGCGAGGGCGAGCTGATCTTTCGCTTGATCGTGCAGTACGCCTACGGCGACAAGCCGGTGCCCAAACCGATCCAGCGCCTGTGGCTGCAGAGCATGACGCCGCAGGCGATCCGCGACGGCTTCGACGAACTGAAGAGCGACGCCCAGATGCACGGCCTGGCGGACGCCGCGCGCAGCCGCAGCGAGGCCGACTGGCTTGTCGGCATCAACGGCACCCGCGCGATGACGGCGTTCAACTCGCGTGACGGCGGCTTTTTTCTCACCACCGTCGGCCGCGTGCAGACGCCGACGCTGTCGATCGTCGTCGAGCGCGAAGAAAAAATCCGCCGCCATGTCTCGCGCGACTACTGGGAGCTGAAGGCGAGCTTCGACGCCCAGGCCGGCCAGTACGACGGCAAGTGGTTCGATCCGGCGTTCAAGCGAGACGACGATGCCGAGCGGCGCGCCGACCGGCTGTGGAACGAGGCCGACGCACAAGCCATCGCCCAGGCCTGCCGCGGCCAGCCGGCGATCGTCACCGAAGAAGCCAAGCCGAGCACCCAGGCCAGCCCGCTGCTCTACGACCTGACGACGCTGCAACGCGAGGCCAACGGACGCTTCGGTTATTCCGCGAAGACGACGCTGTCGATCGCGCAGGCGCTGTACGAAAAACACAAGGTCCTGACCTATCCGCGTACCGACAGCCGCTACCTGCCCGAGGACTACCTGAAGGTCGCCAAGGACACGGCCGCGATGCTGGCCAAGGAAGACCTGCCGGGCCCGCTGCGTCCGCTCGCCGCACACGCCAAGAAGGCGATCAAGGACGGCACCATCAAGCCGACCAAACGGGTGTTCGACAACAGCAAGGTGTCGGACCACTTCGCGATCATCCCGACCCTGCAGGCGCCCCGCAGTCTGACCGAAGCCGAATTGAAGCTCTACGACCTGGTCGTGAAACGTTTTCTCGCCGTGTTCTACCCGAGCGCCGAGTTCCTGGTCACGACACGCATCAGCACGGTCAAGCTGAAGAGCGCCGAGCACCGCTTCCAGACCAACGGCAAGGTGCTCGTCAACGCCGGCTGGCTCGCCGTCTACGGCAAGGAGGCGCAGGACGAAGACGCGAACCTGGTGCCGGTGCTGCCGAACGAACGGGTGCGCACCGAAAGCATCGACGTCGTCGCGCTCAAGACCAAGCCGCCGGCGCGTTACACCGAAGCCACGCTGCTGAGTGCGATGGAAGGCGCGGGCAAGCTGATCGACGACGACGAACTGCGCGAGGCGATGCGCGAAAAAGGCCTCGGCACGCCGGCCACACGCGCGCAGACCATCGAGGGCCTGATCAACGAGAAGTACATGTTCCGCGAAGGCCGCGAGCTGGTGCCGACCGCCAAGGCCTTCCAGCTGATGACGCTGTTGCGCGGGCTGGACATCGAGGACCTGACGAAGCCTGAGCTCACCGGCAACTGGGAGTACCAGCTGGCCGAGATGGAGCACGGGCGGCTGAAGCGCGCAGCCTTCATGCGCGAGATCGCGCAGATGGCCGAGCGCATCGTCAAGAAGGCGAAGGAATACGACCGCGACACCATCCCCGGCGACTACGCGACCCTGGCGACGCCTTGCCCGAAGTGCGGCGGCGTCGTGAAGGAAAACTACCGCCGCTTCGCCTGCGAAAAGTGCAGCTTCAGCATCACCAAGATTCCGGCCGGGCGCGCCTTCGAAACCGCGGAAGCCGAAACCTTCATTCGCGACAGGAAGATCGGCCCGCTGGAAGGTTTTCGTTCCAAGGCCGGCTGGCCGTTCAGCGCCGAGCTGAAGCTGGTGCACGACGACGAGATCGACAACTGGAAGCTCGAGTTCGACTTCGGCGACGAAGCCAAGGCCGCCGCCGAATCCGGCGCGCCGGTGCACTTCGGCGACCAGGACAGCCTGGGCGCCTGCCCGAAGTGCAAGGGCCATGTCTACGAGCACGGCACGAGTTATGTCTGCGAACACGCCGTCGGCGCGAACGTCACCTGCGACTTCAAGAGCGGCAAGATCATCCTGCAGCAGCCGGTGGCGCGCGAGCAGATGACGAAGCTGCTCGAAGGCGGCAAGACCGAGCTGCTGGAGAACTTCGTCTCCAACAAGACGCGCCGCAAGTTCAAGGCGCGACTGGCCTACGACGCCAAGGAAGGCAAGGTGGTGTTCGAGTTCGAGCCGCGCGCGGCGAAGAAGGCTGCCGCCAAGAAGGCCGTGGCCCGCTGAGGTTGTTGGGCCGCGCCGCATGAGCGCCACCATCTTCTACAAGCTGGCCGCCATCTTCCTGATGGTCGGCATCGGCTATGTTGCCGGGCGCATGCGCTGGCTCGGCGACGAGCGGCGCGGCGCCGATCCGGCGCGCACGCTGGCCAACGCGGCGTTCTACATCTTCGTGCCGGCGCTGCTGTTCCGTACCACCGCGCGCATCGATCTGGGCGCGATGCCCTGGGGCATCCTGGCGGCGTTTTTCGTGCCGGTGCTGGCGATGCTGCTCGCGATCTATGTCGGGCAGCGGCGCACGCGCAAGGCGCCGCCGGTCGCGGCGCCGTCGGTGCGCGCGATCACGGCGAGCTTCGGCAACTCGGTGCAGCTCGGCATTCCGCTCGCGGCGGCGTTGTTCGGCGAGGCCGGGCTGGGGCTGCACGTCACGGTCGTCAGCCTGCACGCGCTGGTACTGCTGACGGTGCTGACCGCGCTGGTCGAACTGGATCTCGCGCGCGAACGCGCCGGCGGTGCGCGGCTGGTGGACACCCTGCGCACGACGCTGCGCAACACGCTCGTGCATCCAGTCGTGCTGCCGGTGGTCGCCGGCATGGTGTGGAACGCCACCGGCCTCGGCCTGCCGCCGGTGGTCGACGAGGTGCTGGAGCTGCTCGGCTCGGCGGTGGTGCCGCTGTGTGTGGTGCTGATCGGCATGTCGCTCGCCTACTACGGCGTGCGCGGCGGCGTGCGCGATGCAGTGATGCTCACGCTGTTCAAGCTGCTGCTGCTGCCGGCGCTGGTGCTGGCCGTCGCCTACGGCGCCTTCGGGCTGCGTGGCCTGCCGCTGGAGGTGATCGTGATCATGGCCGCACTGCCGGTGGGCAGCAACGCGCTCATCTTCGCCCAGCGCTACAACGCGCTCGAAGCCGAGACGACGGCGGCGATCGTGTTCTCGACGATCGCCTTCGCTCTCACCGCGCCGCTGTGGCTGGCATTGCTGGCATGGCTGCGCTGACCTATCGCTCGCGCGGGTTCGAGACGGTGTGTGCGCTGCACGGCTTCGTGTCCGAACCTGGGCCCGCAGCGGCGGCCGAGCAGGATGGCCCGGCCCTGGCGTTCGACGCTGCCGGTTGGGCGCGGCTGCCTTTGCAGCAGCTGCTGCTGCGCCTGCGCCTGGACACGCGCGATTTGGGACAATCGCCGTCATGACCCCGACCGACCTGCCCGCGTACCTGGCCCATGTCGGCGCCGCCGCGCGTGCCGCGTCGGCGCGGCTGGCGGCGTCGCCCACCGCGGCGCGCGACGATGCACTGCGCCGCCTCGCGGCGCTCTTGCGCAGCGAGCGTGGCGCCCTCGCGCGGGCGAACGAGCAAGACCTGGCCGCCGCCCACGCGCTCGCAGCGCCGCTGCTCGACCGGTTGCGCCTGGACGACGCCACACTCGACACGCTGGCCGAAGGCTGCGAGCAGATCGCCGCGATGCCCGACCCGGTGGGCGAGATCATCGAGCTCAAGCGCCGCCCGAGCGGCATCGCGGTCGGCCGCATGCGCGTGCCGCTCGGGGTGTTCGGCATGATCTACGAGAGCCGGCCCAACGTCACGGTCGAAGCCGCGTCGCTGGCGATCAAAAGCGGCAATGCCTGCATCCTGCGCGGCGGCTCGGAGGCCATCCACTCCAACTTGGCACTCGCGCGGCTGGTGCAGCGGGCGCTGCAAGCGGCCGGGCTGCCGCCGGAAGGGGTGCAACTGATAGCAACCACCGACCGCGCCGCCGTCGGGCTGCTGGTGGCGATGCCCGAGGCGGTGGACGTGATCATCCCGCGCGGCGGCAAGGGGCTGATCGAACGCGTGGCGCGCGAAGCCAGGGTACCGGTGATCAAGCACCTGGACGGCAACTGCCATATGTACGTGGATGCCGAGGTGGATGTCGACATGGCGCTCGCGGTGACGCTGAACGCGAAGACGCAGAAGGTCAGCCCCTGCAATGCCACCGAGTCGCTGCTGGTGCATGCCGCGCAGGCCGGCGTCTTCCTGCCGCGCATCGGCGCTGCGTTCGCGAGCAAGGGTGTGGAGATGCGCGGGGATGACCGTGCCCGGGCACTGCTCGCCGGCCTGCCCGGCGTCGTGCCGGCGACGGAGGCCGACTGGGCCGAGGAGTACCTGGCCTGCGTGATCAGCGTCAAGGTCGTCGATTCGCTCGACGAAGCGATCGCGCACATCAACCGCTACGGATCGCACCACACCGACGCGATCCTGACCCGCCATCACGCGAACGCCATGCGCTTCCTGCGCGAGGTCGATTCGGCGAGCGTGATGGTGAATGCCAGCACGCGTTTTGCCGACGGCTTCGAGTACGGCCTCGGCGCCGAGATCGGCATCTCGACCGACAAGTTCCACGCCCGTGGGCCGGTGGGCCTGGAGGGGCTCACCTCGCTGAAGTGGGTCGTGCTCGGCAACGGCGAGTTGCGCCGCTGAGGGGCTCAGCTCAGCGCGCTGCGCTGACGCGCCAGATCACGTTGCCGACGTCGTCGGCCACCAGCAGCGCGCCGCCCTTGCCGATCGCGACACCGACCGGGCGGCCGTAGGCGTTGCCGTCTTCGCCGAGGAATCCGGTCAGCACGTCGAGCGGTGCGCCGCTCGCCTGAGCGCCGGCGAACGGCACGTAGATGACGCGGTAGCCGCTCGGCGGCTTGCGGTTCCACGAGCCGTGCTGGCCGACGAACAGGCCGCCGGGCGCGAAGGCGCCGCCGAGCGTACTGCCGGCGGCGCTCGCCAGGCCGAGCGATGCGGTGTGGGAACCCAGCGCGTAGTCGGGCTTGATCGCCTTGGCCACCAGATCCGGCCGCGGCGGTTTCACGCGGTCATCGACGCGCTGGCCGTAGTAGCTGTAGGGCCAACCGTAGAAGCCGCCGTCGCGCACCGAGGTCATGTAGTCGGGCACCAGGTCGGAGCCGAGTTCGTCGCGTTCGTTGACCGCGGTCCACAACACATCGCCCTGCCAGGCCATGCCGACCGGGTTGCGCAGCCCGCTCGCGTAGATGCGGCCCTGGCCGCTCGAGCGGTCGAACTCCCAGATCGCGGCGCGGCCCTCTTCGTGCTGCATGCCGTGTTCGGCGACGTTGCTGTTGGAGCCGACCGAGACATACAGCTTGCTGCCGTCGCGGTTGGCGACCAGGCCTTTCGTCCAGTGGTGGTTCAGCGGCCCGCCGGGCAGATCGGCCACCTTCACCGGCGCCGCGCTCGCCTTCGTGTCGCCGGTGGTGTAGGGCAGCTTGACCAGGGCGTCGGTGTTGGCGATGAAGAGCTCGTTGCCGACCAGCGCCATGCCGAAGGGCGAATTGAGGTTCTCGACGAACACCTGCTTCAGCTCGGCCAGACCGTCGCCGTCGGCGTCGCGCAACAGCGTGATGCGGTTGGCGCTCGGCGTCGCGGCGCCGGCATAAGCCATCACCTTGCCCATGATCCAGCCTCGCACACCGAGCAGTTCCTCGCGCAGCGGGCGTTTCGGGGCGTTGCTTTCGGCAACCAGCACGTCGCCGTTGGGCAGCACATAAAGCCAGCGCGGATGGTCGAGGCCACCGGCAAACGCCTGCACCTTCGTGCCGGCGGCCGCGGCCGGCGTCTTGCCGTCGGGCCAGGGCGTCGCCTTCGCGACCTTGACCGTTGGCAGTGCCGACTTCGCCGGTGGCGGCAATTGGGGGTCGGCACCGATGCCGGCGGCGATCGGCAGCGTCGCGCGGTCGCCGCAAGCGGCAAGCGCGGCCGCTGCAGCCAGCAACATCAGGGCGTGCTTCATGCGTTCAGCCTCGAACGAAGCGCAGCAGATCCTCGATCAGCCGCGTCTTGTGGGTCGCAAACAGGCCGTGCGGCGCGCCGTCGTACTCGACCAGCGTGCTGCCCTTGATGGCCGCTGCCGCCGGGCGTGCACTGGTGTCGATCGGCACCGTCTTGTCGGCGGTGCCGTGGATGATCAGCGTCGGGACACGAAAGGCCGCCAGGTCGGGCCGGAAGTCGGTGTGGGCAAAGGCGTCGGCGCAGGCCAGCGTGGGCTTGAGGCCGGCCTGCATCGCCACCTGCCACGAGGTGTGTTTCACCTCGTCGCTGACCTTCGGGCTGCCGCGCCCGCCGGCGTAGAAGTCGTCGAAGAAGGCGGTGAAGAATTTCGCGCGGTCGTCCTTCATCGCCTGCGCCATCTCCGCGAAGGTGGCCTCCGGCACGCCGTTCGGGTTGTCGGCGGTCTTCAGCATGTAGGGCACGATCGACGCGACGAGCGCGGCCTGCTTCACCTGCCGCCCGGCGTGGCGCGACAGGTAACGCGCGACTTCGCCGCCGCCCATCGAAAAGCCGATCAGCGTGGCGTCCTTGGCGCCGGTGGCTTCGATCACGCTCGCCAGGTCGTCGGCCAGGGTGTCGTAGTCGTACCCTTGCCAAGGCTGCGCCGAGCGGCCGAAGCCGCGCCGGTCGTAGGCGATGGCGCGAAAGCCCGCATCGGCGAGCGCACAGGACACGTCGTCCCAACTGTCCGCCGACAGCGGCCAGCCGTGCATCATGATCACCGGGCGGCCGCTGCCCCAGTCCTTGACGTGCAGTTTGGTGTCGTCGGCAGTGCGTACGCGGGACATGGCCAGAGCTCCTAGGGGCGAAAAACCATCCTAGGAGCGCCGGCCGCGCTGCGCCTGTCGGACAACGCCGCATGCGCGCGTAGTCGGGCTGTGGGCGTCAGCCGCCGTTCTTGCGCGCCAGCAGCGTCAGGAACTCGCGCCGCAGGGTGCCGTCGGTGAGGAAGTTGCCGCGCATCACCGAATTGGTCATCGCCGACCCGTCGTCCTTGACGCCGCGCCAGTGCATGCAGAAGTGGTCCGCCTCCATCACGATCGCCAGGCCGTCGGGTTTGACGCGCTTCTGCAGTTCGTCCGCGAGCATGATCACCGCCTCTTCCTGGATCTGCGGCCGGCTCATGATCCAGTCGCACACGCGCGCGTACTTGCTCAGGCCGATCAGGTTGGAGTGTTCGTTCGGCAGCACGCCGATCCAGACCTTGCCGAGGATCGGGCACAGGTGGTGCGAGCAGGCGCTGCGCACCTTGACCGGGCCGACGATCATCAGCTCGTTCAGACGCGACGCGTTCGGGAACTCGGTGACGCGTGGGCTCAACCGGTAGCGGCCGGCGAAGACCTCGTCGACGAACATGCGCGCGACACGCTGGGCGGTGTCGTTGGTGTTGTGGTCTGAGTCGGTGTCGATCACCAGCGCGGCCAGCACCTCCTGCATCTTGGCCTGCACCTCGGCCTTCAACTCGTCCAGTTCGCCGGCGCGCACGTAGTCGGCGATGTTGTCGTTGGCGTGAAAGCGGGCGTCGGCCATCACCAGCCGATAACGCACCCGCTCATGCGCCGGCAGGCGGGCCAACTCCTCTTCGCTGCGAAAGATCTTCGGGGCGACGGGTTGCGGGCCGGGCATCGCACTTCCTCTTCGGTTCGAGAGCCGCGATTGTGAACTTAGACTGCCCGCCATGAATGCACCCACGCTGGCGGTCCTGCTCGGCCATACCGCGGACGCGGTGGCCGCGGTGCGTGCCGGCCGCTCGCTCACCGACGTGCTCGCGGCGCTGCCGGCCGAGGTGCGCGCCGGCACGCAGGCGCTGAGCTTCGACGTCCTGCGCCGCCTGGGCAGTGCGCAGGCGACGCGCCGCCTGCTCGCCCCCAAGGCGCCGCCGCCGGCCATCGACGCCCTCGTCACCAGCGCGCTGGCGCTGCTGGCGCCGGACAAGGCCCCGCGTTATCCCGAGCACACGCTGGTCAACCAGGCCGTCGCCGCGGCGCAGATGCGCGCGCCCGCGCAGGGCGGGTTCGTCAATGCCGTGCTGCGACGCTATCTGCGCGAACGCGACAGCCTCGACGCCGCCGCCCAGGCCGCGCCCGAAGGGGCCTGGAATCACCCCGCCTGGTGGATCGAACGGGTGCGCCGCGACTGGCCCGACGACTGGCAGCGGCTGCTGCAAGCCGCCAACCAACACCCGCCGCTGACGCTGCGCGTCAACGCCCGGCGCGGCGACGCGCGGGGTTATGTCGAGCGGCTGGCCGCCGACGACCGCGCGGCGCGCGTGCTCGGCAGCCACACGGTGATGCTGGAGCGGCCGGCACCGGTGGCGCAGTTGCCGGGCTTCGGCGACGGCGACGTGTCGGTGCAGGACGCGGCGGCGCAGCGCGCCGCCCCGCTGTTGCTGGGCGGCGATGCGCTGCCGGCCGGCGCGCGGGTGCTCGACGCCTGCGCCGCGCCCGGCGGCAAGACGGCGCATCTGCTCGAGCTCGCCGACCTCGATGTCACGGCGATCGACATCGACGCGGCCCGCCTGGCCCTGGTCGGCAGCACACTTCAGCGGCTGCGCTTGCCTGCCGCCCGCCTGCAAGCCGCCGACGCGCGCGCCACGGCCGCCTGGTGGAACGGCGAGCCTTTCGACGCCGTGCTGCTGGACGCCCCCTGCACCGCCTCCGGCATCGTGCGCCGCCATCCGGACGTGCGTTGGCTGCGGCGCCCGGCCGATGTCGGCGCGCTGGCGCGGGCGCAGGCGGCGCTGCTGGACGCGTTGTGGCCGCTCGTCAAGCCGGGCGGGCGCCTGCTCTACGCCACCTGCTCGATCTTCCGCGCCGAGGGCGAGCGCCAGATCGACGCTTTTTTGCAACGCTTGGCCGAAGGGGCGGCCCGGCTCGATCCGGCCTCGCCGGGGCACCTGCTGCCCCTGGCCGACAATGCCCCAGAAGGGCTCGACGAAGACGGCTTCTTCTACGCCCTGCTGCACAAGACTGCTTGATCGATCCGCCCGTGACCTGCCCCGCGACGACGACGGCCAGCCACCGGCCTGCGCGGCGGGCCCGGGGCGGGATCTGGGCGTGGCTGGTCGCGGGTCTGCTGCTGGCCGCGGCCGCCGTCAATGCCCGCGCCGCGCTCGAGTTGCAGGAACTGGCGGTCGAGCGCCAGGACGGCGTCAGCGTCAGCTTCAACGTCCGGCTGCGCCTGCCGCCTGCGGTGGAGGAGGCGCTGCAACGGGGCATCCCGCTCTACTTCGCCGCCGAGGCCACGCTGGTTCGCCCGCGCTGGTACTGGCGCGACGAGCGCATCGCGCGCGCGATGCGCAGCTGGCGCCTGAGCTACCAGCCGCTCACCGCGAGCTGGCGTGTCAGCCAGGGCGGGCTGCACCAGTCCTACGACAGCCAGGGCGAGGCGCTGGCGGCGATCTCGCGCGCCACCCGCTGGAAGCTCGCCGAGCTGGGCCAGGTGGTGCCCGACGAGCGCTACTACGTCGACTTCAGCTACCGGCTCGACACCTCGCAACTGCCGCGGCCGATGCAGATCGGCGTCGGCGGCCAGGCCGACTGGGCGCTCGGGGTCGAGCACACGGTCTGGCTGCCATGAGCCGCGCCGCGCCGGGCCGCCCCAAGCCAGCGGCTGTCCCCTCGGGGGACCGGCCGCGGTACACCGCGGACCAGGGGCTCCAATGACCAAGTCCGCGCGCTGGGCCTGGACGGTGGCCTTGCTGGCGCTGCTCGGCGTCGCGCTGGTGCTGGTGTTCGTGCTCGCGCTCACCACCGACACGCGCGCCTTCTACGAGCGCAACTTCATCTGGTTGTACTGGACCAACCTGGTCGTCGCCGGGCTGCTCGGGCTGGTGGTGCTGCTGGCCGCCATCCGACTGGCGGTGCGCACCCGGCGCGGCAAGTTCGGCAGCCGGCTGCTGCTCAAGCTGGCGGGCATCTTCGCGCTCGTCGGCGTCGTGCCGGGGGTGCTGCTGTACGGGGTGAGCTACCAGTTCGTCACGCGCTCGATCGAGGTCTGGTTCGACGAGCGCGTGCAGGGTGCGCTCGACGCCGGCCTGACGCTGGGCCGCGACACGCTTGACAGCCTGACACGCGACCTGGACGCCAAGACCCGTCTGGCCGCCGAACGGCTGGGCGAAACGCGCGGCCTGCCGCCGGCGCTGGCGCTGGAGCGGCTGCGCGAACAACTCGCGGCGCAGGACGTGGCGGTGGTCGGCGCGCAGGGCCAGGTGCTGCTGACGGCCGGCGGCAGCGCGGTGGCGATCGCGCCCGAACGCCCGCCGCCGGCGATGCTGCGCCAGGCCCGTGTGGTACGCTCGACGAGCCAGCTCGACGGCCTGGACGACGAACCCGAATCCGGCAGCACCACACCCGGCAGTCGGGCGCGCGTGCGCGCGCTCGCGCTGCTGCCCAGCGCCGACATCACGCTCGGCAGCGAGGAGCGCTTCCTGCTCGTCGTGCAGGCGGTGCCGGCGCAGCTGGCGGCCAATGCACTCGCGGTGCAGGCGGCCTACCGCGAGTACCAGCAGCGTGCGCTGGCGCGCGACGGCCTGCGCAAGATGTATGTCGGCACGCTGACGCTGGCGCTGATCCTGGCCGTCTTCGCCGCCGTGCTGCTGGCCGCGCTGCTCGGCCAGCAGCTCGCGCGCCCGCTGCTGCTGCTGGCGCAGGGCGTGCGTCAGGTGGCGGGGGGCGACCTGTCGGCAAAACCGGTGTTCGCGTCGCGCGACGAGCTCGGCGGCCTGACCCGCGACTTCGCCGAGATGACCGAGCAGCTCGGCGCCGCGCGCGCCCAGGTGCAGCGCGGCGTGACGCAGCTGGAGAGCGCGCGCACCCACCTGCAGACCATCCTCGACAGCCTGACCGCGGGGGTGATCGTGTTCGACGCCGAGCGCCGCATCGACACCGTGAACCCCGGCGCCACGCGCATCCTCAAGCTGCCGCTGTCGGCCTACCGCGGCCGGCCGCTGGCCGAGGTGCCGGGTCTGGCGGAGATGGCGCAGGCGGTGTGGCGCCGTTTCGAGCTGCATACCAGCAGCCCCGAAGCGGGCGAGCGCGACCACTGGCAGGACTCGTTCGACCTCGCCACCGACGCCGGCGACATCATCAGCCTGCTGATCCGCGGCGCGGTGCTGCCCGGCGATGCGCGGCTGCTGGTGTTCGACGACATCAGCGAAGTCGTCTCCGCGCAGCGCTCGGCGGCCTGGAGCGAAGTGGCGCGCCGGCTCGCGCACGAGATCAAGAACCCGCTCACGCCGATCCAGCTGTCGGCCGAGCGGCTGACGCACAAGCTGCGGGCCAAGCTGGCGCCGGACGACGCCGCGTTGCTGGAACGCTCGGTGGCGACGATCGTCAACCAGGTGCAGGCGATGAAGCAGCTGGTCAACGAGTTTCGCGACTACGCGCGCCTGCCGGCGGCGCAGCTGGAGCCGCTGGACCTGAACGCGCTGGTCGCCGAGGTGATGGCGCTGTACGGCGGGCCGATCGAGCACGGCCGCCTGGTGGCGCAGGGCGCGCCGGGCCTGCCGGCGGTGGTCGGCGACGCGACGCAGCTGCGCCAGGTGATCCACAACCTGGTGCAGAACGCCCTCGACGCGGTGGCCGAGCGCGCCGACGGCCGCGTGCGCATCGGCACCGAAGCCGCACGCGGCGACGACGGCGCGGTGCGCGCGGTGCGGCTCAACGTGGTGGACAACGGCCCGGGCTTCGCCGACAAGGTGTTGAAACGCGCGTTCGAGCCTTACGTCACGACCAAAAGCAGGGGCACCGGGCTCGGGCTGGCGGTGGTGAAAAAGATCGCCGACGAACACGGCGCGCGTGTGCGCATCGCCAACGCCACCGAGCCCGGGGCGAGCGGGGCGCGAGTTTCGTTATCATTTTCCAACCTCGCTCCCGCTCAATGGCCACCATCCTCGTAGTCGACGACGAACTCGGCATTCGCGCCCTGTTGTCGGAAATCCTCACCGACGAGGGCCACACGGTCGAGTTGGCGGAAAACGCGGCGCAGGCGCGCGTCGTGCGAGAAAGGCTCAAGCCCGACCTGGTGTTGCTGGATATCTGGATGCCCGACGTCGACGGCATCAGCCTGCTCAAGGAGTGGGGCGCGAGTGGAGCGCTGGCGATGCCGGTCATCATGATGAGCGGCCACGGCACCATCGACACCGCCGTCGAAGCCACCAAGTTCGGCGCCATGGCCTTCCTGGAAAAGCCGATCACGCTGCAGAAGCTGCTGCGTGCGGTGGAGCAGGGCCTGGCCAAACCCGCCGCGCCACGCCACGACGCCGCCCCGCCGGCCGGCCCGATGGCCTGGCGCAACACACCGGCCTACGACGGCCACGGCGTGATGCCGTCGGACCGCCCCGCGCTGAGCGCCGGCCACGGCGCCGCGCCGGTGACGCTGGGCCCGCAGAGCGAACAGAGCTTCGAGCTCGACCGCCCGCTGCGCGAGGCGCGCGACGCGTTCGAGAAGAGTTATTTCGAGTTCCACCTGGCGAAAGAAAACGGCTCGATGACGCGCGTCGCCGAAAAGACCGGCCTGGAGCGAACGCACCTGTACCGCAAGCTGAAGCAGCTCGGCGTGGACCTCACGCGCAACAAGCGCGGCGGGGCGCTGTGAGCCCCGCCCGGCCGCTCCGAAGGAGCTCGCATCGCAGTGCGCAGCACGAAGGTGACTCCGCGATCACGCTGGCATAATCGCGTCCCTTACGGCCAAGTAGCTCAGTTGGTAGAGCAGCGGATTGAAAATCCGCGTGTCGGTGGTTCGATTCCGCCCTTGGCCACCAAACTGAAAGCGGCCCCCTAGGGGGCCGTTTGCATCGGATGACCGAGGGCCGAGTCAATCTCAGCCTTCGCGTCACCATCGATTGCGCAACTCCCGCAGCTTGACGAACACGGTCATCGCGTCCGGCTGCTCGGGCAGGTCCGGGAAGGCCTCGCGCAGGCCCGCGATGACCCGCGGGTTGGACAGGCGCAGGAAGGTGTTGATCTGCTGTTCCTCGGTGAGCGTCGTGACGCGGGCCAGCGCCGGATCCTGGCCGGTCACCTCGGGCAGCAGCGCTTGGGCGGCGGTGTTGTCGCCCTCGCGCGCCAGCGTGAAGCGCAGGTTGTTCTCGATGTAGTCGTGGCCCGGGTAGATGCGCGTGTCGGCGGGCAGTTTGGCGAGCTGGTCGACGAAGGTGGTGTACAGGGCTTGCGGGTCGCCGCCGTTGTGGCAGTTGCCCGCGCCGGCGTTGAACAGCGTGTCGCCGCTGAAGAGCGCCGGCTCGTCGGTGTGCGAGCGCAGGCAGATGTGGCACATCGTGTGGCCCGGCGTGTCCATGCATTCGAGCTCGACGGTCTTGCCGACCCTGATCACGTCGCCGGCCGCAACACCGCGGTCCACGCCGGCGATGCGCGCGCCGGCCCGGTGGTGCGCGATCACCTGGGCGCCGGTGGCGGCGACGACGGCCGCGTTGCCGCCGGTGTGGTCGTGGTGCTCGTGCGTGTTGAGGATCTGCGTGATCTGCCAGCCCTTCGCCTTGGCCGCGGCCAGGCATTTCTGGTGGTCCAGCGGGTCGATCGCCAGCGCCTCGCCGGTCTGCGGGCAGGCGATCAGGTAGTTGTAGTTGCGGTAGGCGTTGCCGGTCCAGATGCGCTCGACGATCATCGTTCATTACCTCGGTGCAGGCGGCCGGGCGGCCGCGACGACAGCCTACACCCGTGGCCTTGTATGCTCTGCCCCCTCGTTCTCCCTCAGTAGTCATCCACCCCATGGGCAAAAAAATCGTCACCGAAGCCGACCGCAAGTTCACCCCGCCGCTTGAAGGGGCGTCGACACGCAAGCAGGGCATCGGGCAGCGTGCCAGCCTCGAACGCGGATCGCACACGCGCAGCAAGAAGAACCCCGGCAAGCGCCCCCACAAGGGCGGCAGCTGACCGTCGGCTGATGGCCGCCGTGAAGCAGACGCCGGCCGACACGCGTGAGGTGCAGGCGCTCGCGCGCACGATGCGCGAGATGCAGCGCGCGCAGCGACAGCTCGACCAGCGCCGTGCCAAGGCGAAGCCGAAGGCAGCGGCCCAGAAGAAAGCGGTGCAAGCCGGGCCGCAGCCGCAGCCGGAAAACCCGCTGCCCGGCGTGCAACTGCGCAAGCCGGGCAGCGAGGCGCAGATGGCGCTCGCGCCGCGTTACCAGGCGCCGGCCTATCGCGGCAGCGGCAAGCTCGACGGTGCGGTGGCGCTCATCACCGGCGGCGATTCGGGCATCGGCCGCGCGGTCGCGGTGCTGTTCGCGCGCGAGGGCGCGGACATCGCGCTCGTGTATCTCAACGAACACGCCGACGCCGAGCAGACCGCCGCCGACGTGCAGGCCGAGGGCCGGCGCTGCCTGCTGCTGCCGGGCAATGTGGCGCGCGCCGCGTTCTGCGAGCGGGCGGTCGCCAAGGCGGTGAAGACCTTCGGCCGCCTCGACGTGCTGGTCAACAACGCGGCATTCCAGTTGCATGCCGAGAAGATCACGGAGCTGAGCGACGAGCGTTTTGCGCTCACGCTGGACGTCAATGTGCTCGGCTACTTCCAGATGGCGCGTGCCGCCGTGCCGCACCTGCGCGAGGGTTCGTCGATCATCAACACCGGCTCGGTGGTCGGCCTGCGCGGCAGCAAGGACTTGCTGGACTATGCGACCAGCAAGGGCGCCATCCACGCCTTCACCAAGTCGCTCGCCAGCCAGTTGGCGGCGCAGGGCATCCGCGTCAACGCGGTGGCGCCAGGGCCGGTGTGGACGCCGCTCAATCCGGCCGACAAGACGGCCGCGCGCGTGCGCAAGTTCGGCGCCGACACCGACATGGGCCGCGTCGCGCAGCCGGAAGAGATCGCGCCGGCGTATGTGTTCCTGGCTGCACCGGCCTGCGCGGCCTACATCACCGGCATCGTGCTGCCGATCACCGGCAGCGTCGGCGCGATCTGAACGCGGCGTCAGCCGGCGGACTTGGCGACCAGCGTGAAGTGCTCCACCACCGGCGGCTGGGCGAAGAACGGGCCGACGATGGCGCGCCACGGCGCGAACAGCGGGCCGCCGCGAAAACGCACCGTGTGGTCCTCCAGCGTGTCCCAGAAGATCGTCAACAGGTAACGCTCGGGCGACTCGATGCCGCGGTTGACCTTCCAGCCGCGGAATCCTTCGGCCTGGCTGATGACGGTGGTGATGCCGCGCACGATGGCTTCGTCGAATTCCGCATGGCGGCCCGGCGGGATGGTGATGTCGGCGACTTCGAGGATCATGGTCGTGCCTTGTCGAGTCCGCGCACATTCTGTACCGTCACGGCATGAAGGTGATGGAAGGTCTGCTCGAGTCGCGGCTGGCCGGCCTGCAGCCGCCGCTGGCGGTGGTGCTGCCCGGCGGGCGGCGGCTCGGCTCGCCGGCGCCGCGGGTGCGCATCGACATGGCCGACGCGGCGCCGCTGGCGCACCTGGCGCGCGGCCAGGTCGGCCGGCTGGCGGAGGACTATGTCGAGGGCCGGGTCGAGATCGTCGGCCCCCTGCGCGACGTGGTGGCGCTGGTGGCCAAGCTGATCGCCGCCGACCCGACCCGCGGTGACGGCGGCGCGCTGGGCTGGTGGCGCCGGCTGCTGCGCAACGCGCGCTCGCTCGCGCGCCACCAGGCCGACGTGGACGCGCGCCAGGTGCAGTTCCACTACGACGTGTCGGACGACTTCTACGCGCTCTGGCTCGATGCGCGCCGCGTCTACTCCTGCGCCTACTACCGCGACGCGGGCATGACGCTGGCGGCGGCGCAGGAGGCCAAGCTCGACCACATCTGCCGCAAGCTGATGCTGCGGCCCGGCGAGCGTTTTCTGGATGTCGGCGCCGGCTGGGGCGGGCTGCTGCTGTGGGCGGCCGAACACTACGGCGTGGTCGCGCACGGCGTCACGCTGTCGAAGAACCAGCACGCGTATGTGAACCGGCTCATCGACGAGCGCGGCTTGAGCGGCCGCGTGACGATGGAGCTGCGCGACTACCGCGAGATCCCGCAAGACCGGCCCTACGACAAGATCGCCTCGGTCGGCATGTTCGAACATGTCGGCCAGGCACTGCTGCCCACTTACTTCGCCAAGCTGCGCCAACTGCTCGCCCCGGGCGGGCTGCTGCTCAACCACGGCATCACGGCCGGCGGCACGCGCAACCATCAGCTGGGCGGCGGCATCGGCGAGTTCGTCGAGCGCTACATCTTCCCCGGCGGCGAGCTGGAGCACCTGTCGCTGGTGCTGCGCACGATGGCCGACAGCGGGCTGGAGGCGCTGGACGTCGAGAACCTGCGCCCGCACTACGCCCGCACGCTGTGGGCCTGGTCGGACGCGCTGGAAGCCCGGCTCGACGACGCGCGGCGTGTCGGCAGCGACCGCGTCTTGCGCGCCTACCGGCTGTACCTGGCGGGCAGCGCGATGTGCTTCGAGCACGGCTGGATTTCGCTGCACCAGATGCTCGCCTCGCGCCCCGACGGCAGCTTGGAGGGCGGCGCGATGCGCGGCGCACAATCGGCTTTTCCGTTCAATCGCGAGTACATGTACCGATGATCTACAAGTTCAGGTCCAAGGCCGCCGGCGACGTGGTGATGCTCGGCGCGAACGGCGACCAGTTGCTGCGCGCGCTCGGCCGCGAGCCGGCGACGAAGGGCATCATCGAGGTGGCGGCGATGCCGGCGGCGATCGCCGCGCTGGAAAGCGCGGTGGCGGGTGAGGAAACACGCGGCGCGGACGACCGCGACGACGCCGGCGACGAACCGCACGCCAGCCGCGGCATCGGCCTGCGCCAGCGCGTCTGGCCGATGGTCGAGATGCTGCGCCGCAGCCAGGCCGCGGGCGAGCCGATCGTCTGGGGCGTTTGACGACCGAACAACCACCGGCGGGGGCGACGACGATGAAGTTGTGGAGCGACAGTTGGGTCAACGGCGAAGCCATTCCCCCCCGTTACGCCGCCGGCCGGCTGGACGGTGCGTCGGGCGTCACCTTCTCCGACAACCTCAGTCCGCACCTCGCCTGGGCCGAGCTGCCGACGGGAACGAAGTCGCTGGTGCTGATCTGTCATGATTTCGACGTGCCGTCCAAGGGCGACGACGTCAATCAGGCCGACCGCGAGGTGCCGTCGGATCTGCCGCGGGTGGACTTCTTCCACTGGGTGATGGTCGACATACCGCCGACGCTGGCGCAGATCGCCGAGGCTGAGTTCAGCCGTGGCTTCACGGCGCGCGGCAAACCCGGGCCGGCGACGCGGCACGGCGCGCGCCACGGCCTCAACGACTACACCGGCTGGTTCGCCGGCAATGCGGAGATGGCCGGCGACTACTACGGCTACGACGGTCCGTTCCCGCCCTTCAACGACTCGCTCGTGCACCACTACGTCTTCACGCTCTACGCGCTGGCGGTCGACCGGCTCGACGTGCGCGGCGCCTTCAGCGGCCCCGACGTGCGCCAGGCCCTCGCCGGCGATGTGCTCAGCGAAGCGACCCATTCGGGCACCTACACGCTGAACCGGCGGCTGATCGGCTGATGCAGGCCACGCGCATCATCGCGGTGCGCCACGGCGAGACCGACTGGAACGCTGGCGCGCGCATCCAGGGCCACACCGACATCGCGCTCAACGCGCGTGGGCGCCGGCAGGCGGAACAGCTGGCGCGGGCGCTGGCGCACGAACGCTTCGACGCCGTCTACGCCAGCGACCTCGCGCGGGCGCTGGACACCGCGCGCCCGCTGGCCGCGGCCAGCGCCGTTGCGCTGCGGCCCGATGCGCGCCTGCGCGAGCGGGCGTTCGGCATCTTCGAAGGCGAAGCCTTCGCCGACATCGAACAGCGCTGGCCCGACGGTGCGCGACGCTGGCGCGCGCGCGACGCGAGTTTCGGCCCCGACGGCGGCGAGCGGCTCGACCACTTCTATGCCCGCTGCGTTGCCTGCGTGCAGGACCTGGGGGCGCGCCATCCGGGGCAGACGATCGCGCTCGTCGCCCACGGCGGCGTGCTCGATTGCCTGTACCGCGCGGCGACCCGCATCGCGCTCGACGCGCCGCGCACCTGGCAGGTCGCCAACGCCGGCATCAACCGGCTGCTCTTCACGCCGCAAGGGCTGACACTCGTGGGCTGGAGCGACACGGCGCACCTGGAGTCGCCGGCGGCGGTGGGCTAGCATCGTCGCCCATGCAAGGCGCCCAGATCATCGTCCTCGCGACGCCGGTGTTTCTGGCCCTCATCGCGCTCGAGTACCTGGTCGGCGTGCGCCGCGGGCGCAATGCCTACCGTCTGAACGATGCGCTCAGCAGCATCGGGCTGGGCATCATGAGCCAGCTCACCGGCGTCTTCACCACGCTGATGACGGTCGGGATCTACAGCGCGGTGTTCGCGAGCGCCGCGCTCTGGCGGCTGCCGGCGGACGCCTGGTGGGTCTGGATTGTCGGGCTGGTGTTCTACGACCTGTGCTACTACTGGCACCACCGCTTCGGCCACACGGTGGCCTTCTTCTGGGCCGGCCACGTCGTACACCACCAGAGCGAGGACTACAACCTGTCGACCGCGCTGCGCCAGACCTCCGGCGGCTGGCTGCTCGGCTGGGTGTTCTACCTGCCGATGGCGGTGCTCGGCTTCCCGCCGCTGGTGTTCGCGGTCGTCGCGTTGATCGACCTGCTCTACCAGTACTGGGTGCACACGCAGCAGATCGGCAAACTCGGCTGGTTCGACCGCTGGTTCTGCGCCCCGAGCAACCACCGCGTGCACCACGCCGTGAACGACCGCTACGTCGACAAGAACTACGGCGGCATCTTCATCGTCTGGGACCGCCTGTTCGGCAGCTACGCCGAGGAGGACGACGCCGAGCCCTGTGTCTACGGCACGCGCAAACCGCTGCGCAGCTGGAACCCGCTGTGGGCCAATCTGGAGGTCTATTGGGCCTTGGCGCAGGACAGCTGGCGCACCGAGGCCTGGGCCGACAAGCTGCGCGTGTGGATCCGGCCGCCCGGCTGGCGGCCGGACGACGTCGCACGCTCGCACCCGCGCGCCGGTTTCGACATCGCGGCCGTGCAGCGCTGGGAGCCGGCCGCGCCGCGCGCCGCGCTCGCGACGGCGGCGGCGCTGTTCCTGGCGCTGCTGGGCGCCACCGCCGCCTTCCTGTGGAACGCGCACCGGCTGCCGCTCGCCGAGCAGGCGCTGGGCGCACTGGCGATCGTCGGCGGGCTGTGGGCCGTAGGCTGGCTGAGCACGCCGCGCGCCGCGCCGCGCCGCGTGTTACCGGCCGGGCGTTGACGGCCCGCGCCAGCTGCCTAGACTGCACGCTTCCCATCCAGCGGAGCAGATCGATGGCAGCCCCTCGCATGACCAAGGACGACATGCCGCAGTCCCTCGGCGCCTTCAAGCCGGTGGACCACGTGGTGCTCGCACTGCCGGACGACGACAGCGCCTCACGCCTGGCGCAGGCGTTGCGCGCCGCCGGCTTCGACGAGGCGGACGTGCTCGCGTACACCGCAGCCGAAAAAGGCCACGCGATGAGCCGCATGCTGGAACACACGAGCGAATTCGCCGGCTTCGGCTACGAGGTCAGCCTGATGCGCCGCTACCAGGAGCTGGCGAAGCGGGGCGCAAGCTGGCTCATCGTCTATGCGCCCGACGAGGCGCGAACCGGGCAGGTCGCCCAGCTGGCCCAGGCCCACGGCGCGCTGGTCGCCGAAAAGTACGAGACGCTGACGATCGAAAGCCTCGTCGTCTGACGGGGTGCGGCGACTCCGGGGTTCACCGGCGTTGACGCCGCCGGCCGGCCGTCTAGACTTGCGCCCTAAGCAAGCGAGGAGGCGTTTCGATGACGATCAAGCGCATGACCAAGGCGGACCATCCCCAGTCGTTCGGCGCCTTCAAGCCGGTCGGCCATGTGGTGGTGGCGATGCCCGACGACGTGAAAGCCGCCGCCGCGGCGCAGGCGCTGCGCGCCGCCGGCTTCGACGCCCTGGACATCCTCGAATACACCGCCGCCGAGGAAGACGACGAGATGGATCGCATGCTGCAGCACGCGAGCGACTTCGCCGGCTTCGGCTACGAGATCAGCCTGATGCGCAGGTACCGCGAGCTCAACCAGGAAGGCGCGAGCTGGCTGATCGTCTATGCGCCCAACGACGAACGCACCTACAAGGTGGCCGACATCGTCAAGGCCCACGACGCGGTGGTGGCCGAGAAGTACAACCGCCTCACGATCGAGGATCTACTCTAGAACAGGCTCTCGCTGCCCTTGGGCGGCGCCACGCCAGTCTTCAGAACAGGTCACCGGCGCCGCTGCGCGGCGCCACGCCCAGGTGGCGGTAGGCCGCCGGCGTCGCGATGCGGCCACGCGGCGTGCGCTGCAGATACCCCTGCTGGATCAGATAGGGCTCGATCACGTCCTCGATCGTGCCGGCTTCCTCGCCGATCGCCGCCGCCACGTTGTCCAGCCCCACCGGGCCGCCGTCGAAGCGGTGCACCACGGCTTCGAGCAGCTTGCGGTCCATGACGTCGAAACCGAGCGGGTCGACATCGAGCATCGCCAGCGCCCCTTGTGCCACCGCCTGGTCGATATGGCCGGCGGCCTTCATGTCCGCCCAGTCGCGCACGCGCCGCAGCAGGCGGTTGGCGATGCGCGGCGTGCCGCGCGAGCGGCGCGCGATCTCGGCCGCGCCGCTGTCGTCGGTCGGCACATTCAGCAGCCCGGCCGAGCGCGCGATGATGCGCGCCAGTTCCTGCGGCGTATAGAACTCCAGTCGTGCGACGATGCCGAAGCGGTCACGCAGCGGGTTCGTCAACATGCCGGCGCGGGTGGTGGCGCCGACCAGCGTGAAGGGTTGCAGGTCGAGCTTGATCGAGCGTGCCGCCGGGCCTTCGCCAATCATGATGTCGATCTGGTAGTCCTCCAGCGCCGGGTAGAGGATCTCTTCCACCACGGGCTGAAGGCGGTGGATCTCGTCGATGAAGAGCACGTCGTGCGCTTCGAGGTTGGTCAGGATCGCCGCCAGGTCCTTCGGCTTCTCCAGCACCGGCCCCGAGGTCTGGCGCAGGTTGACGCCGAGTTCGTGGGCGATGATGTGCGCCAGCGTCGTCTTGCCCAGCCCCGGCGGGCCGAACAGCAGCACATGGTCGAGCGCCTCGGCGCGTTTTTTGGCCGCGCCGATGAAGACCTCCAATTGCTCGCGCACCTTCGCCTGGCCGACATAGTCCGCTAGCCCTTTCGGCCGCAGTGCACGTTCGATCACCTCTTCGTTCGGCGACGCTTTGGCACCGCTGACGATGCGCAGCGGGGGCGCGCTGCCGGCGAGGTCGTCGGTCTGGATGCTCATGCGGTCATTATCCGGCCCGCTACCATCGCGTTCATGAAGCATCCACTCGCTGGCCTCGCCCTCTCGTTCTTCGCTGCCGCTGCGGTGGCCCAGGTGAAGGTCGAAGGCGCCTGGGCGCGCCCGACGGTCGCCGGGCAGCAGGGCGGCGGTGGCTTCCTGACCCTTACCAGCCCGGTCGCCGACCGCCTGCTCGGCGGCAGCACACCGGCCGCAGAACGCTTCGAGCTGCACTCCATGACGATGAAGGGTGACGTGATGGAGATGCGCCAGGTGCCGGCCATCGAGCTGCCGGCCGGGCGCCGCGTGAAACTCGAACCCGGCGGCCTGCATGTGATGTTCATCGGCCTGAAGCAGCCGCTGGCGGCGGGCAGCAAGCTGCCGGTGACACTGAAGTTCGAGAAGGCGGGCGAGGTGAAGGTCGAGTTCGAGGTTGCCGCGCGCGCGCCGGCCGGCGGCCGCTCGCCTCACAAACACTGAGTCACTTCGACAGCGACTTCAGCGCCTGTTTGATGCCGTCGGCGACGCCAATGTCGGCCGGCAGCGCCTTCAGTGCCGCCGCCGCGTCACGGTCGTTGTAGCCGAGCGCCATCAGCGCCTGCACGATGTCCGCCTGGGCGTCGGTCGCAGCGCTCGCCGGCGCGGCCAAGTCCGGCGCCAGCTTGCCCTTCAACTCGAGCAGCAGCCGCTCGGCGGTCTTCTTGCCGATGCCCGGCACCTTGACCAGGCGGGCGCTGTCCTGCCGCGCGACGGCCTGCGCCAACTCGGCGACCGACAGGCCCGACAGGATGGCGAGCGCGGTGCGCGGGCCGACGCCGCTGATCTTGACCAGCTCGCGGAAGGTCGCGCGCTCGTCGGCACTCAGGAACCCGAACAGCTGCTGCGCATCCTCGCGCACGACGAAGTGGGTCAGCAGCGTGACCCGCTCGCCGAGCGCGGGCAGGTTGTAGAAGGTGCTCATCGGCACGTTGAGCTCGTAGCCGACGCCGTTCACGTCGACGAGCAGTTGCGGGGGCGATTTTTCCGCGAGGACGCCGGTGAGCCGACCGATCATGGGCGGCGATTATCAGCGCGCGTTCGCCGCCGCCCAATCGAGCGCGCGCTCGGCTACCTCTTCACAACCCGGCTCGGCGATCAGCCAATGGCTGCGGCCGGCGAATTCGATCAGGTCGGTGCGCGCGGGTGCGCGGCGGTGTTTGCGGTACATCGCGCGCACCATCGACGGCGTGCTGGTGCGGTCGTGCTCGCCGGCGATCAGCAGCAGCGGCGGCCGCTGCGGGTTGTCGAAGCGCACGCCGTTGCCGACGCCGAAAGCGGCCTGGAAGTAGATGCGCCCGGGCGCCGGCACGATGTGGCGCTCATAGGTCGGGCGCAGTTGATCGGGCGGCAAGGCGTTGGCAAAGGTCTTCGCGAAGCTGTCGAACGACATCGTCAACACACGCTGCCAGCCGCGCCACGCCAGCAGCACCGGCAGCGCGGAGCGGATCGCGGTGGCGCTGGGCAACACGCCACGCGGCGGGCCGGCATCGATCGCCACCCCGGCGGCGCCGAGGCCGCGGTCGAGCAGCATCTGCACGATCAGCCCGCCGAACGAATGGCCGACCAGGATCGGTGGTTCGGCCAGCCGCCGCACCTGCGCGTCGAAGTGGTCGACCAGCGCCCGGATGGTCGTCCCGGCGAAGCGCAGGTCGGGCTGGCGGCGCAGTTCGGCCGCTGGGCGGTCGAGGGTCGGCCAAGCCGGCGCGATGCAGTCGTGGCCGCGCGCTTCGCAAACCTGGCGAAAGGCGCTCCAGCAATCCGGGGTCACCCAGGCGCCGTGGATCAGGAGGATGCTGCGGTTGGGCATAGGGCGCGATGCTAGGGCCCCCGGGGGCGTGGTGTCAGTGACCCGGCGGTGCCAATCGCCTGACCTTGCGGGCACGCGGCGCCCGTAGACTTCGCGCGATGATCCAGCGCACGACCTCGTCCACCTGGATGCGCGGCGTGGCTCAGACCCTGGCCGCGCAAGGCCTCGACGCCGCCGCGCTGTTCACGCAGGCGGGCCTCGACCTCACCGGGCTCGACGACGCGGACCGGCGCTGGCCGACCGAGGCCGTCAGCCGACTCTGGCAACTGGCCGAGCAGCGCTGCGGCAACCCGGCGCAGGCGCTGATGGGGCCGCCACTGCAAGCCCCGGCGCACTACGGTGTCGTCGGCTACGCGATGATGTCCAGCCCGCAGTTGCGCACCGCGCTCGAGCGCTTGGTGCGTTACCTGCGTCTGGTCAGCGACGCGGCGTCGATCTCGCTGCTGGCGCAACCGGCGAGCCACTGCATCCGGCTCGACCTGCACGGCGGCGCGTCGCCGGTGCCGCGGCAGCGCTACGAATACGGCCTGCTGACGCTGCTCGAGTTTTGCCGCTGGCTGGGTGGGCGCGAACTGCGGCCGCTGTGGGCGTGTTTCAGTTTCCCGGCGCCGGCCGACGAGCAGCCCTATCGCGCCGCGTTCCAGTGCGCGCTGCGCTTCGACGCGGACTTCAACGGTATCTGCATCGCGGACCACGATCTTGCGGCCAAGCTGCCGACCGGCTTGCCCGCGCTCGCCGAACTGCACGACGATGTTGCGCGCCGCGGCCTGGACCGACTGCAGGACCCGCGCACCAGCCATCGCGCGCAGGAGGTGATCGCCAAGCGGCTGCAGGACGGCGACCCGCAACGTGCCGACGTCGCCGCCGCCCTGGGCCTGGGCGACTCCACGTTCAAGCGCCAGCTGGCCCGCGAAGGCACGTCGTTCAGCGCCCTGGTGGATGCGACGCGTCGCGATCTGGCGCAGCGGTATCTCGGCCAGGCGCAGGTCTCGCTGACGCAGATCGTCTATCTGCTCGGCTACGCGGACCAGAGCAACTTCTTTCGCGCCTGCCTGCGCTGGTTCGGGCGACCGCCCGGTGAGGTCCGCGCGCGATGCGCGGGCGTCAGCGGCGGAACAGCCCCAGGCGTTGCGCCTCCAGCGCCGCTTCCGCGCGCGAGCTGACGTTGAGCTTGCGGTAGATCTGCTTCACATAGTCGGCGATCGTGTGCCGGCTCAGGCCGAGTTGCACGCCGATCTCGGGCAGCGTGAAACCCTTCGCCACGCGCAGCAGCACTTCGCTCTCGCGTTCGGTGAGCGAGACATGCGGCAGCAGATCCGGCTGCTGCGGCTTGCTCTGGGCGGCGAAGTAGGCGATGACGCGGCGCGCGATCGACGGCGACAGCGGCGGCTCGCCCTGGCTGATGCGCTGCAACTGCTCGGTGATCAGTTCGCGCGGCTGCTCCTTCAGGATGTAGCCGTAGGCGCCGGCCTGCAACGCGGGAAAGAGGTGCTCGTCGTCGTCGTGGATCGTCACCACGACCGGCTGGCAGTCGGGCTGCGTCTCGCGCAGCTTCTCGATCACCGCCACGCCCGAGCCGTCGGGCAGGCCGAGGTCGCACATCGCAAGGTCGAACTTCACTGCCGAGACGAGCGACAAGGCATCGCTGACACGCGCCGCTTCGGAGATCTGGGAGTCGGGGAAGACCTGCATCACCAGCGCCTTCAACCAGGCGCGGATCTCGGGCAAGTCTTCGAGCAACAGGATCGTCTTCATGTGCAGCACTCCCAACGTCCTTCAAGGACGATTTGATCGTAACAGCGGGGTTGCTCGCGTTTACGACGCCTGCACGTGACGATCGAGCGGAAGCGTGAGGCGGATCACGGTTCCGTAGCCTGGGCCGGACTCGACCAGGCATTGCCCCTGCAACTGCTTGGCGCGGTGCTTCATGCTCGACATGCCGTGACCGCGGTCCAGGCGCCCGTCGAGTTCGAGCGGGATGCCCTTGCCGTTGTCCTGGATCAGGATGCGGAAGTCGCCGTCCGAGATCGCGACCTCGAACTGGCAATGGCTGCCGCCGCTGTGTTTGATGATGTTGTTGACCGCCTCGCGCAGGATGCGTGTCGTCTGCACATAGGCGCGCGCGGACAGGGTCTGCGGCAGCTCGTCGGCCGGCGCCTGCCAGTCGGCCTCGATGCCGGCCTGCTGCAGCCGCGACACCACCTCGGCGCGCCAGTCGCCCAGGGCGTCGATCAGCCGCACCGGCTTGCCGGTCAGGCCGCGCACCGACAGGCGCATCTCCTCCAGCGCCTCGCGCGCCAGCGTCGAGATGCGGTCGCTTTCGCTGGTGTGCACGATGGTCAGCAGCTTGGCGCCGAGGTCGTCGTGCAAGTCGGCGGCGATGCGCTTGCGCTCGCGTTCGGTGACCTGCTCGACGCGCAGTTCGGCCAGCTGGGCAAAGTTGCGCTCGGCCTCGGCCATGGCCTCGCGGATGCGCTCCTGCAGCGTGTCGCGGCCGGCCTCGGCGGCCTGCAGCGCGCGGCCGTACTGCAGCATCAGGTGCAGGCCGAGCGCGACGAAGATGAAGGGCATGCCGATGTGCAGCACCGCCGTCGAGGCGCCCTCGAGCCCGAACTGCTGGCCGGCGAACTCCAGCAGCGCCAGCCCGGCCACCACCAGCACCCCGAGCGCGATCGGCAGGTCGCGCCGCCGGCGGTCGCGCAGCGTCTGCCAGACATACAGGCCGATGGTGCCGAGCACCTCGACGCCGAACACCGCGTACCAGCCGCTGGCGGTGGCATGCACCCGCTGCGGGCCGGCCAGCCACAGGGTCGCCGGCACGAGCAGGCATTGCGCGGCCATGGCGACCTCGATCGGCCGCGCGCGCCAGCCGGCCTGGCGCGCCAGGAACTGCACGCCGCAGAACGCCGCCAGCGCAACCATCGACGCGATCACCAGTTCGGCCGAGAAGTGTTGCAGCGGCCAGTCGCGCCACCACAGCCGCGCCTGCAGCGCCGCCCAGCAGATCGCCAGCGCACCGAAACTCGCCATGTGGGTCTCGCGCCGCGTCAGCCAGCCGAGCGCCAGCACGAAAGCGCCGAGCAGCAGCAGGATGCCGCTGGCCACCTGCGGTGCCGTGATCAGCAGGGCGTGGTCGACGGCATGTTGCTCGGCGAGTTGCGCATATGGCCCCAGCAGCGGCGCCGACAGGCCGCCCGCGCGCTGCTTGGACGCCACCTGCGGCAAGGCGTGGCCGACGAGCTGGATGTCGAGCCGGTTTTCGTTGGGCCGCAGCAGCGCGGCCGGCAGTGCCACCAGTTGCGGGTAGTGGCAGTTGCGGGTCAGCGGCTCCTGCATGCGGCCGCCGGAGTGCAGGAGCTGGCCGTTCAGCCGCACCTCGAGGTTGGTGCAGGCGCGTTCGATGTACAGCGCCTGCAACTCGTCGTCGGCCCCGGGAGCCTGGTCGAAACGCAGCGTGTAGTTGACCGGCCCGTCCGCGCGCGGCCGCGAAGCGGACCAGTCGTCGGGCAGGCCCACGGTGGCGCCGGCCACCTCGGCCTGCGTGAAGACGCGCGTGACGGCGAAGCTGGGCAGCGCGAGCAGCGCGGCCAGCAGCAAAGACAGAAAACGCAGCCCGCGCATGGTGGCCGAGATTGTGCCCGCCGGGCCGGCGCCACAATGTGACGCCCTTGGCAATCCAGCCCCTTACCCCGTGATCCTTCGCCACGCCTTCATCCCGCCGGACAACCAGCGCCTCGCGCATCTGTGCGGGCCGGTGGACGAACACCTGCGCGAGATCGAGTCGGCGCTCGGCGTCACGATCACGCGCCGCAACGAGTCGTTCCGCGTCGAAGGCGCGAAAGCTGCCGCCGAACGGGCGGTGGGGCTCCTGCAGCAGCTGTACGACCGCGCGCGTGCGCCGATCCCGCACGAAATGTTTCGCCTCGCGCTGGTGCAGGCCGCGCAGCCGGCCGCGCCGGGCGCCGAAGGCGACGACGGCGAGATCGTGCTGCACACCCGGCGTGCCGACCTGGTGGGGCGCACGCCGAACCAGCAGCAGTACCTGCGCCACATCCTCGGCCACGACATCGCCTTCGGCATCGGCCCGGCGGGCACCGGCAAGACCTTCCTCGCCGTCGCCTGCGCGGTCGATGCGCTCGAGCGCAGCCAGGTGCAGCGCATCATCCTCACCCGCCCGGCGGTGGAGGCCGGCGAGCGCCTCGGCTTCCTGCCCGGCGACCTGGCGCAGAAGGTCGACCCCTATCTGCGGCCCCTGTACGACGCGCTCTACGACCTGATGGGCTTTGACCGCGTCACCAAGGCCTTCGAAAAGGGCACGATCGAGATCGCGCCGCTGGCCTTCATGCGCGGGCGCACGCTCAACCATGCCTTCGTGATCCTCGACGAGGCGCAGAACACGACGTCGGAACAGATGAAGATGTTCCTGACGCGCATCGGCTTCGGCGCCAAGGCGGTGGTGACGGGCGACGTGAGCCAGATCGACCTGCCCAAGGGCATGACCAGCGGGCTGGTCGAGGCCGAACGGGTGTTGCGCGCCGTGCCCGGCATCGCCTTCACCCGTTTCACGTCGGCCGACGTGGTGCGCCATCCGCTGGTAGCGCGCATCGTCGAGGCCTACGAAGCGGCGCAGCCCCCGCATGACGCCGCCTGAAGTGGACCCTCCCGAAGCGCCTGCGGCGCCTCCCCCCAGGGGGCGCCGCCAGCGGCCCGGCAAAGCCGGATCCGCGGCGGCCGCTGGGTCGCATCCGGTTCACCTGTCGTTGCAGCAGCCGGACGGCCGGCATCGCGGCGTGCTGGCGCGACACCGGGTTGTGCGCTGGCTGCGCGCGGCGCTCGGCGAGATGCCGGCGCAGATCACGCTGCGCGTGGTGGATACCGATGAAGGGCGGACGCTGAACCGCGACTTTCGCGGCAAGGACTATGCGACCGACGTGCTGACCTTCGGCTACGAACGCATGCCCGTGGTGGTGGCCGATCTGGTGCTGTGTGCGCCGGTGGTCGAGGCTGAGGCGAAGCGCCTGCGCCTGCCGCTCGAAGCGCACTACGCGCACCTGGTGGTGCACGGCGCGCTGCATGCGCTCGGCCACGACCACGAGGACGATATCGACGCCGCCGCGATGCAGGCGCGCGAGACGGAAGTCCTGCGCCGCCTCGGCCTGCACGACCCCTACGCGAGCGCCTGACGCCGCGCCGGCCACAACACCGACGCGATCGCCGCCACCATCAGCCCGGCTGCGGCGCCGTCCTGCCAGTGCAGTTGTTCGCCCAGCCACAGCGCGCCGGACACGGTGCCGAGCACCGGGATCAGCATCACCGACAGCGTCGACGCCACCGGCGGCAGCGTGCGTGCGAGATAGAACCAGGCCGCGTGGGCATAACCGAAGATCAGCACGGCGTTGTAGAGCGTCGCCGCCATCACCACCGGCGACGGCGGTGCCCAGCGGTCGCGCTCGAAGAGGGCAGCGAGGATCACCATCACCCCGGTCGTGACGGCCGTCATCCAGAACGCGAGGGTCAGGGTGGGGGCGGCGATGCGCGTGCGGCGCAGCTGCTGCGTGCCGAGCGCCCAGACGGTGGCGGCGACCAGCATCAGGGCGGCGGCGAGTGGCGCGCCGGCCAGCCGCGCCGCCTCGTGCCACAGCAGCAGCGCGACACCCAGCGACGCCGCGGCGACGCCGAGCAACTGGCGCACGGTCAGGCGGTCGCCGTAGAGCCAGCGCCCCCACAGCGCCGAGAACACCGGCATCGTGTAGCCGAGGATCGCGGCCCGGCCCGAGCTCAAGTGCTGCACCGCCAGGATCGCCAGCACATGCCAGACGATCATGTTGCCGACCGCCAGCGACCCCAGTTCGCGCCAGTGCGCGCGTGGCAGCGTGAAGGGGACGCGCAGCAGCACGAGCGCCAAGCCGAGCACCGGCAGGCCGAGCAGCATCGACAGGGCGCGGAAGGTCAGCGGCGGGTAGTGCGTGACGCCGATCTTCATGACCGGCCAGTTCAGGCCCCAGACCAGCGTGAGGCCGGCGAGCACCGCCAGCTGGCGCCTTGCCAGCGCCATCAGCGCCTTTCCAGGTAGCGGCGGCGCCAGAAGAAGGTGGCCAGGCCGATCGCGACCACCAGCATCATGCCGATCGAGATCCAGAAGCCCGTCGCGGTGTGGATCAGCGGCAGGAACTCGAAGTTCATGCCGAACACGCCGGTGATCAGGTTCAGCGGCATGAAGATCGCGGTCAGCACGGTCAGCGTGCGCATGATGTCGTTGGTGCGGTAGCCGAGCGCCGAGAAGTGCATCTGCACCGCGGCCTCGGCCGACTGTTCGAGCCGGCGCACATGGCCCAACACCCGCTCGATGTGTTCGAGCACGTCGCGCGAACGCAGCCGCAGCAGTTCGCGGTCGCGCGCGGCCACGTCCTCGGCCGCGGCCGGCCATTCGTCGAGCGCGTCGATCCACTCCTGCACCGCGCCGCGCTGGTCTTCGCAGGTGTCTTCGAGCAGGTGCAGCGTGTTGCGCGACGCGAGCAGCAGCTGCCAGTCGTGGAAGCGGCCCTTGGGCTCGAGCAGTTCCTGCTGCAAAGCGCCGAGCTGGCGTGTCAGCTGTCGGCGCAGGTCGAGGTAGCCGTCGACCATGTGGTTGACCATGCGAAGCATCAGGTCGGCGGGGCTGTTGGGCATGCGGCCCGTGCTGCGCATCTCGCCCGGGCTGAGGGTCGCGAGCCGCTGGGCGAAGAACTCGCGCACCGCGCAGTCGCCCGGGTGCACGGTGAGCAGCACACGGTCGAAGACCGCGAAGCCGACCGGGCTGGTGTCGATGGCATCGAGCGCACGTTGCGCGCGGGCGCCGGTGACCGCCGCTTCGCCGCCGGCACCGCTGACGCCGGCGAGCAGGCGCCGAAACACCATCAGGTCGTAGCCCGAGGTGTAGTCGAAGTGGCTCGGCAACTGCACATTGAGCAGGTCCGACACATGCAGATCGAACAGCGTGCTGCCGGTCCAGTGCTGCAGGGCCGCCTGAAGCTCGGCCAGGTGGGCCTCGAACTCGGCGCGTGAGCAGCCGACCCACACGAAGCCGCTGGAAGGCAACTGGGCAGGCAGGCCTTCGCGTTCCTGGAAGCGGTCCGCGCCGACCTCGAAGACCCGCATCAGCGCTGCTGCCGCAACAGGCGCGCCGCGTGCAGCGCGAAGTAGGTCAGGACGCCGTCGGCGCCGGCGCGCTTGAAGGCGAGCAGCGACTCCATCACCACCGCGTCGTGGTCGAGCCAGCCGTTGGCCGCTGCGGCCTTGAGCATCGCGTACTCGCCGCTCACCTGGTAGGCGAAGGTCGGCAGGCGGAACTCGTCCTTCACGCGGCGCACGATGTCCAGATAGGGCATGCCGGGTTTGACCATCACCATGTCGGCGCCTTCGGCGATGTCGAGCGCCACCTCGCGCAGCGCCTCGTCGCTGTTGCCCGGGTCCATCTGATAGACCTTCTTGTCGCTCTTGCCGAGATTGCCGGCCGAGCCGACGGCGTCGCGGAAGGGGCCGTAGAAGGCGCTCGCGTACTTGGCGCTGTAGGCCATGATGCGGGTGTGGATGTGGCCCGCGCCTTCGAGCGCGCAGCGGATGGCGCCGATGCGCCCGTCCATCATGTCGCTCGGCGCGACGATGTCGACGCCCGCCGCGGCCTGCACCAGCGCCTGCTGGCACAGCACCTCGACCGTCTCGTCGTTCAGGATGTAGCCGCTGTCGTCGATGAGGCCGTCCTGACCATGGCTGGTATAGGGGTCGAGCGCGACGTCGGTCAGCAGGCCGAGCTGCGGAAAACGCCGCTTCAACTGCGCCACCACACGCGGCACCAGGCCGTCGCCGTTCATCGCTTCGCGCCCGTCGGCTGTCTTAAGCGCCGGGTCGATGACCGGGAACAGCGCCATGACCGGGATACCGAGCGCGGCACATGCCTCGGCCAGCGGCAGCAGACGGTCCAGCGACAAGCGCTGCACGCCGGGCATGCTGGGCACGTCCTGCGCCTGGCCCTGGCCGTCGAGCACGAACACCGGCAGGATCAGGTCGGCGGCCTTGAGGTGGTTTTCGCGCACCAGATCGCGCGTGAATGCGTCGCGGCGCAGGCGGCGCGGGCGGCTGGCGGGGAAGGGAGGCAGGGGCGCTCGCAGGGTCATCGCAAGGGGGTCGCGCAGCCCGGTTACAAACGCGCGCGCATCTGCTAGAGTGGCCCGTGAATGATAGCCGCAAGGCTGTCGTTCCCTGCTTTTCCTCCCTGAGCAGGTGCCTTGCGTATGACAGCGCCAAGGCTTTCGAAGCCCCGGTCTCGTACCGGGGCTTTCTTTATGTGGGTCGCCGGGATAATCGCCCGATGAGCACCGGCTACCTGTGGGTCAAGGCCCTGCACATCGTGTTCGTCGCGAGCTGGTTCGCGGCCCTGTTCTATCTGCCGCGCCTCTTCGTCAACCTGGCGCAGGTTCCCGCCGACAGCCACGCCGAGCGCGAACGCCTGTTGTTGATGGCGCGCCGGCTGTACCGCTTCGCCAGCCTGCTGATGCTGCCCGCGCTGGCGCTCGGCTTGTGGCTTTGGCTCGGCTGGGGCGTGACCGGCGCCTGGCTGCACGCCAAGCTGCTGCTGGTCGTGCTGGCGATCGGCTACCACCATGCCTGCCGCGCGCTGTTGAAGGGTTTCGAGACCTTCGCCAACCGGCGCAGCGAACGCTGGTTTCGCCTCTTCAACGAGGGCGCGGTGCTGCTGTTCACGGCCATCGTCGTGCTGGTGGTGGTGAAGCCGTTTTGAGCGCGCAGCGCAGTTCGGCCTGGCCGCTGGCCGCGTTGTGGGCGGCGCTGATCGTCTATGCGAGCCTGTATCCGTTCACCGGTTGGCGCTGGCCGCCGGGCGGTGTCGGCGATCTGCTGGCCTTGCCCTGGCCGCGTGTGCGGCTGCCGTTCGACGAGTCTTCCAACCTGCTGGGCTATATGCCGCTGGGCGCGTTGCTCTACGGCGCCGTCGTGCGCTCGCGCGGCCGGCCGGCGGTGGCCTTCGGCTGCGGCTTCGTCCTGCCGGCGCTGCTGTCGTTGGCGATGGAGCTGACCCAAGGCCTGTTGCCGCTGCGCGTGCCATCGCTGAAGGACCTGGCGCTCAACAGCGCGGGCGGGTTGCTCGGCGCGTTGCTCGCCGCAGGGCTGGCGACGAGCGGCGCCGTCGATCGCTGGCAGCGCCTGCGCGAACGTTGGTTCGTGCGCCAGAGCGCCGCCGCGCTGGTGTTGATGCTGCTGTGGCCGCTCGGCCTGCTGTTCCCGCAGCCGGTGCCGCTCGGGCTGGGCCAGTTCGGCGACGAACTGCGCGGCGGGATCGATGCCGTGCTCGCCGGCACGCCGTGGGCCGGCGACGCGTCGCGTTGGCTGCCGCCCGTCACGCCCGGCGGCCCGCTGTCGCCGGGGGCCGAGAGCCTGGCGATCGCGCTCGGCCTGCTCGCGCCTTGCCTGGTTGCGTTTGCGGCCACCCGCGGCGGCGCGCGCCGCCTGCTTTGGGTGGCGGGGGCGTTGGGGCTCGCGGTGGGGGTCACCTCGCTCGCCACTGCACTCAACTTCGGCCCTGCGCATGCCTTTGCCTGGCTGGCGCCGGCCACGCTCGCCGGGCTCATGGCCGGCGCCATGCTGGCGCTGGCCAGCGTGCCGCTGAAGCGCCGGCTGGCCGCGGGCCTCGGGCTGGTGGTCCTGACGGCGCACATCGCCCTCGTCGCGCAGGCACCATCGGACCCGTATTACGCCGCCAGCCTGAAGGCTTGGGAGCAGGGGCGTTTCATCCGCTTTCACGGCGTGGCGCAATGGATCGGCTGGTTCTGGCCGTATGCCGCCGGCCTGTGGTTGTTGTTGCGATTGGGCGCGCGTGACGACGAGGCACGCTGAGCGTCCCTTCTACAATTCGTCCGCGATGACGAGCTATTACGAACGCCACATCTTCTTCTGCCTGAACCAGCGCGACAACGCCGAGGCCTGCTGCGCCTGCCACGACGCCCAGGCCGCCTTCGACCACTGCAAGCAGCGCGTGAAAGCCGCGCGCCTGAACGGGCCGGGCGCGGTGCGCGTCAACAAGGCCGGCTGTCTGGACCGCTGCGCCGGCGGGCCGGTGGCGGTGGTTTACCCCGAAGGCATCTGGTACACCTATGTCGACAAGGACGACATCGACGAGATCGTCGAGTCGCACCTGAAAAACGGCCGCGTCGTCGAGCGCCTGCTGCTGCCGCCCGACGTGGGGCGTTGATGGCGTTGGTCAATCCGCGCACCCGACGCGAGCAGTTCAACGGGCCGGCGGGCGCACTCGAAGGCGCGATCGACGAGCCCACCGACGGTGCGGTGCGCGGCGTGGCGGTGATCTGCCACCCGCATCCGCAACACGGCGGCACGCTGGACAACAAGGTCGTCGCCACCTTGCAACGCGCCTTCGTCGCGCTCGGCTGGCGCGTCGTGCGCTTCAACTTCCGCGGTGTCGGCGCATCGGCAGGTGCCTGGGACGAAGGCCGCGGCGAGGTCGACGATGCGCTTGCGGTGATGCAGGCGCAGCGTGACCCGGCGCTGCCGTTTGCGCTCGCCGGTTTTTCCTTCGGCGGGTTCGTCGCCGCGGCGGCGGCGGCGCGGCTGGAGCGCCGGGCCGACCACCTGCTGCTGATCGCCCCCGCGAGCGGGAACTTCACGCTGCCCGCGGTACCCGACGACACGTTCGTCGTGCATCCGGAGGCCGACGAGGTGGTGCCGCTGGCGGCCACGCTCGACTGGGCGCGGCCGCAGTCGCTGCCGGTGGTGGTGGTCCCCGGCGGCAGTCACTTTTTCCACGGGCAGCTCGGGCTGCTCAAAACCCTGGTCACGCGCCATCTGTGTGCGTCAACTGTCTGTCGATGAAAAAACTCCTTGCCTCTGTGCTGCTCGCCGCCACGGCGCTCGCCACCTCCGCCCAGACGCCGCAGCCGCCGGTGATCGCCGCGCGCAACTACGTGCTGCTCGACATGACCAGCGGCCAGGTGCTGGCCGAGAAGGACGCCGACGCGCAGACCGACATGGCGTCGCTGACCAAGTTGATGACGGCCTATGTCGTCTTCGGCGCCCTGCGCGACAAGAAGCTGACGCTGGAGCAGACGCTGCCGGTCAGCAGGCGCGCCTGGGACGAGCGCAAGGGCGGCACCTCGGTGATGTTCATCGACACCACGATGACCCCCAAGGTCGATGAGCTGCTACAGGGCATGATCGTGCAGTCGGGCAACGACGCCTCGGTCGCACTCGCCGAAGGGGTCGGCGGTTCGGTCGAGACCTTCGTCGACATGATGAACCGCCAGGCCCAGGCCTTCGGCCTGAAGGCGACGCAGTTCAAGAACGTCACCGGCTTGACCGAACCCGGCCACCGCAGCACCGCGCGCGAGATCGCGACCATCGCGTCGCGCCTGATCCGCGACTTCCCCGAGCACTACCGCTACTACAGCCAACGCGACTACACCTACAACAGCATCAAGCAGGAGAACCGCAACCTGCTGCTGCGCCGCGACGCCACCGTCGATGGCCTGAAGACCGGCTTCACCGAAGCCGCCGGTTATTGCCTCGTCTCCAGCGCCAGCCGCGACCTGCCCAACGGCAAGCGGCGGCTGGTGTCGGTGGTGATGGGCGCGGCGTCGATGGAAGCGCGCGCGGCGGAAAGCCAGAAGCTGCTCAACTGGGGTTATGCCGCCTGGGACGCGGTGCGCCTGTTCGAGGCCGGCAAGCCGGTGGTCACGCCCGAGGTCTGGAAGGGCGCGGCCAAGCAGGCCCAGCTCGGCGCCGCCGGCGCCGTCTATGTCACGGTACCCAAGGGCGAAGGCGACAAGCTGCAGACCAAGGTCGAGCGCACCGACCCGCTGGTGGCGCCGCTCGCCAAGGGCCAGCGTGTCGGCACGCTCAAGGTCAGCACCGCCGCCGGCGCGCCGCTGGCCGAGGTGCCGCTGCAGGTGCTGGAGGCGGTGCCGGAGGCCGGGATCTTCGGTCGCGCCTGGGATGCGATCCGGCTGTGGATCAAGTAAGCTGGGGCGCACCATGAGCAGCAGTACCTTGCCCGACACCCTGTGTTACCTGAACGGCGAGTACACGCGCCTGTGCGACGCCAAGGTGTCGGTACTGGATCGCGGCTTCATCTTCGGCGACGGCGCCTATGAAGTGGTGCCGGTCTACGGACGCAAGCTGTTCCGCTTCGACGAACATCTGGCGCGGCTGGCCCGCAGCCTGGCCAAGCTGCGCATCGGCAACCCGCACGACGAACCCGGCTGGCTCGAACGCTGCCGCAAGCTGGTGGCGGCGCAGGCGGCGCCCGACCAGTTGCTCTACATCCAGGTCACACGCGGCGTCGCGCTGCGCGACCATGTCATGCCCGACGGCCTGACGCCGACGGTGTTCATGATGACGAGCCCGATGAAACCCGCGACGCCCGAGCAGCGGCACGGGGGCGTGGCCTGCGTCACCGCACGCGACTTCCGCTGGGAGCGCGGCGACATCAAGTGCGTCAGCCTGCTCGGCGCGGTGCTGGCGCGCCAGCTGTCGGCCGACCAGGGCGCGGTGGAAACGGTCATGTTCCGCGACGGCTGGCTGACCGAGGCTGCGGCAAGCAACGTCTGGGTCGTACACGAAGGTGCGCTGCTCGGCCCGCCGAAGAGCGAGCATCTGCTGGAAGGTATCCGCGTCGACCTGCTGCGCGAGCTGTGCGAGGAAGAAGGCATCGCCTACAACCTGAAGCCGATCGCCGAAGCCGACGTGCGCGCCGCCGACGAGGTGTTGCTGTCGTCGGCGACGAAGGAAGTGCTGGCGGTGAGCCGGCTCGACGGCGAACTGGTCGGCCACGGCGCCCTGCGCGGCAAGCCCGGCCCGGTGTACGCGCGGCTGTACGAGGCCTATCAGCGCGCCAAGGCGAGCCAGTCGGTCTGATTGAGATCCGGCGCGCTGGCCCCATCTGCGGCGGATGAACACGACCATGCCGACCATCCCGCCTGAGCGCAGCCTGATCGAGTACCCCTGCGCCTTCCCGATCAAGGTGATGGGTGCGCATGTCGAAGGTTTCACCGACGCCATCGTCGCGGTGGCGTTGCAGTTCGACCCTGCTTTCGACGCCTCTACCGTCGAACACCGGCCGAGCAAGGCCGGCAACTATTTAGGCCTGACGATCACCGTCAACGCCACCAGCCGCGAACAGCTCGACGAGCTGTACCGCACGCTGTCCACGCACCCGATGGTCAAGGTGGTGTTGTAGCGCCGGCCTGGGCGTCGAGCTGCTTGACTTTGCCCGGCGCGGCCTCGTCGCCATTGCGCGCGGCGATGTCGTACCAGTAACGCGCTTGGCGCAGGTCGCGGGTCAAGCCATGGCCGGTTTCGTACATCGAGGCCAGCAGGTACTGGGCGCCGACATCGCCGCCCTTCGCAGCCTCGCGAAACCAGTACGCCGCACGCCCCAGGTCGCGCGGCGCGCCGCGGCCGAGGTAGTGTGCGGTGCCGACCGCCACCTGCGCATCGACGCTGCCGCTCTCGGCCGCCTGCAGGTACCAGCGCTGCGCGGCGGCGAGGTCGCGTGTACCGCCGAAGGCGCCCTCTTCATGCAGCCGGCCGAGCGCGAACTGGGCGGTGACGAAGCCGCGCTGCGCGGCGCGCTGCAGCAGGCGCTCGCCCTCGACCAAGTCGGGTCGCGGCAGTTCCCGGCGCAGGTGCATCAGGCCCAAGTTGTAGTCGGCCGCCGCGACGCCGGCACGTGACAGGCGCTCGAACGCGGCTTGCGCGCCGGCATGGTCGCCGCGTTCGTAGAGCGCCACCGCGCGGTCGATCGGACGCGGCGCCTGCGCCCCCGCAGCGCCCCAGGCCAGGCACAACCACAAGAGAAGAGGGGTTCGCATCGGCGTTCGTCGGCGCTGTGCCCCCGACCTTACCCGTTGCGCGACACTGCCCGCCATGCAGGTGCAGAAGATCGGCCGCTGCGACTGCGCGGCCACGGTGGCGGCGATGCGCGCGTTCACCGAGGCGCGCGACGGCCATACGCCGGATCAACTCTGGCTGTGCGAACACGCGCCGGTGTTCACCCAGGGCATCGCCGGCCGGCCGGAGCATGTGCACGACGCGGGCAGCATTCCGGTGGTGGCCACCAATCGCGGCGGTCAGGTCACCTACCACGGCCCGGGCCAGGTGCTGGCCTATCCGCTCGTCGATCTGGCGCGCCTGGGCATCTACGTCAAGGAGTACGTCTATCGTCTCGAGGAAGCGGTGCTGCGCACCCTGGCCGGTTATGGCGTCACCGGGCACCGCGTGGGCGGCGCGCCGGGCATCTACGTGCGGCTGGACGACCCACGCTCTCACGAGCGGCTGGGCGGCTCGGGCTTCGACGGTCTGGGCAAGATCGCTGCGCTGGGCATCAAAGTGAGCCGGCACCGCGCCTATCACGGGCTGGCGCTCAATGTCGCGATGGATCTGGAGCCCTTCGGCCGCATCGACCCTTGCGGTTACGCCGGGCTGCAAACCGTCGATCTCGCTAGACTCGGCATCTCCACCGACTGGAACGACGCCGCGGCGCGGCTTGCGCGCCATCTGGGCGGCCTGCTGAGCCGATGAACACCCCCCTTTACGACCCGACCGCCAAGCAGAAGGCCCAGGCCAAGACGGCGCGCATCCCGATCAAGATCGTGCCCGCCGGCGAGGCGCTGAAGAAGCCGGCATGGATCCGCGTCAAAGCCGGCTCGCCGACCACCCGCTTCTACGAAATCAAGAATATCCTGCGCGAGCACAAGCTGCACACGGTGTGCGAAGAGGCTTCGTGCCCGAACATCGGCGAGTGTTTCGGCAAGGGCACCGCGACCTTCATGATCATGGGCGACAAGTGCACGCGGCGCTGCCCGTTCTGCGATGTCGGCCACGGCCGGCCGGACCCGCTCGACGCCGACGAACCGGCGAACCTGGCGAAGACGATCGCGGCGCTGAAGCTCAAGTACGTCGTCATCACCAGCGTCGACCGCGACGACCTGCGCGACGGCGGCGCGGGGCATTTCGTCGAGTGCATCCGGCAGGTGCGCGAGGCGTCCCCGCAGACGCGCATCGAGATCCTGACGCCCGACTTCCGCGGCCGCGACGAGCGCGCGCTGGAGATCCTGAAAGCCGCACCGCCGGACGTGATGAACCACAACCTCGAGACGGTGCCGCGGCTGTACAAGGCGGCGCGACCGGGCAGCGACTACAACTTCAGCCTGAACCTGCTGAAGAAGTTCAAGGCCCTGCATCCGGACGTGCCGACCAAGAGCGGCCTGATGGTCGGCCTGGGCGAGACCGACGGCGAAATCATCGCCGTCATGCGCGACCTGCGCGCGCACGGCGTCGACATGCTGACGATCGGCCAGTACCTGGCGCCGAGCGGCCACCATCTGCCGGTGCGGCGTTATGTGCACCCGGACACCTTCGCGATCTTCGAGCGTGAGGCCGAAGCGCTGGGTTTCAGCCACGCCGCAGTCGGCGCGATGGTTCGCTCCAGCTACCACGCCGACGAACAGGCGCACGCGGCCGGCGTGGGGTAGCCCGACGCGGCAGGTTTTCACGCGTGCCCCATGCGAAGGGCGTCTGCTTGCAACTGCAAACCCCTGCGCGAGCGCCGCTGCGGCACGCTCGCGCCATGCCGAACCCGACCCGCCGACGTCTCGCCGCGCTGCATGCGCTGGCCGCTGCCGTATTCGCCCTGCAAGCCTGCGGCGGCGGAGGCGGCGACGACGACAACGCCCAGCCGACCGGCGCGCCTGCGCCCGCTCCCGCGTCCGCTCCCACCCCGGCCCCGGCCCCGGCTCCGGCGCCAGCGCCCAGCCCCGACATCACCTGCGGCCTTGCCAACTTCGAGGCCGACGCCTTGCGGCTCATCAACCAGCACCGCGCCGCCGGCGCGAGTTGCGGCGCGCGGGGCAGCTTCGCGCCGGCCGCGGCGCTGGCGCGGCAGTCGCAGCTTGCAAGCGCGGCCTACGGCCATTCGCGCGACATGGCCGACCAGCACTACTTCAGCCACACCAGCCTGGACGGTCGCACCTTGAGCGACCGCATCAATGCCACCGGTTATGTCTGGTCGTCGATCGGCGAGAACATCGCCGCCGGCCACGGCTCGGTGCAGGCGGTGGTCGGTGCCTGGATGGGGAGCGACGGCCACTGCGCCAACCTGATGAACCCGAACTTCACCCAGTTCGGCCTCGCCTGCGCGCGCAACGACGCCAGCCCCTACCGCATCTACTGGACGCAGAACCTGGGCCGGCCAAGGTAGTTGTTCGGCTTCAGGCCGGTTCGGCGAGCAGCTTCTCGACCAGCACGTGCAGAGCGCGGAAGTCCGGCGCGCCGACATAACGCTTGACGATCTCGCCGCGTTTGTTGAGCAGGAAGGTCGTCGGCGTGATCTTGATGTCGCCGTAGCGCCGGGCGATCTCGCCGGTGTTGTCGATCGCGACGCCGAACGGCAGCTGGCGCGTATGCGCGAAATGCGCCACATAGGCCGGCGGGTCGTAGCTCATCGCCACCGCCAGCGTCTCGTAGCCGCGCGCCTTGTACTTCTGGTAGGTCGCGACAATCTCCGGCATCTCGGCGACGCAGGTGGCACAGCTGGTGGCCCAGAAGTTGACCAGCACGACCTTGCCGCGCAACGCGTCGCTGTGGTGCTTGCTGCCGTCGAGCAGGGTGTAAGACACTGGCGGCGCAGGCTCGCGCGGCGCGGTCGATTGCCACAGCAGCCAGCCGGCCAGGGTGGTGAGCAGCAAGACGGCGGCGAGCGCGAGGGAGCGGCTCAACTTCATGGAGAGGGCAAATGACCAGGACGATGCACCGGCGCCAGTTTACTCAGGCGGCCTTGGCCGCACTGGCGGCAGGCCATGCGCCGGCCTGGGGTTTGCTCAGCGAAGGCGACGCCGCGCTTGGTGTGCGCGCGGCCCTGGAGCGTGGCGCACAGGCTGCGGTGTCGCTGCTCGGGCGCGAAGACGGCTTCCTCGGCAACCCGCTGGTGCGCATCGAGCTGCCGGGTTTCCTGCGGGAGGTCGGCAAGCTGATGAAGGCCACCGGCCAGGGCAAACGCGTGGACGACCTGGTGCTGGCGATGAACCGCGCCGCCGAGGCGGCGGTGCCGCAGGCCAAGACGCTGCTCGTCAATGCGGTCAAATCGATGAGCGTCGAAGACGGTCTGCGCATCGTGCGCGGCGGCGACACCTCGGTGACCGACTTCTTCAGCCGCAAGACCCGCGAGCCGCTGACCGCGACGTTCATGCCGATCGTCGCGCGCACGACCGAAAAGGTGGCGCTGGCACAGAAGGTCGAGCGTGTCGCCAGCCGCGCCGCCGGCATGGGGCTGCTGAAGGCCGGGGACGCGGACCTGAAGGCTTATGTCACCGGCCGCACGCTCGACGGCCTCTACAAGACGATCGGCGAGGAAGAGAAGAAGATCCGCCGCGACCCCGCAGCTACCGGCAGCGCGATCCTCAAGAAGGTCTTTGGCGGCTGATCTCGGCCAGCACCTCATCGTTGTGTTCGCCCAGCAGCGGCGGCGCACGGCGCACGGTGGGCGGCGTGAGCGACATCTTGATCGGGCTGGCGACCAGCTTCAGTGCCGGCTGCAGCGGGTGCGCCACCTTCACCGCCATTTCGCGCGCGATCACCTGCGCGTCGGCAAACACTTCGGCGAAGTTGTTGATCGCGCCGCAGGGCACTTTCGCGGCTTCGAGCGCCGCCAGCCAGTCCGCCTTGCGGCGCGTCTTCATGACGGCCTCCAGCATCGGCACCAGCAGCACACGGTGCCGCACGCGGCCAGCGTTCTTCGTGAAACGTTCGTCGCGGGCGAGTTCGCTGCAGCCGGCGACATCGCAGAACTTGGCGAACTGGTTGTCGTTGCCGACAGCGAGGATCAGGTGCCCGTCAGCGACTTCGAACACCTGGTAGGGCACGATGTTCTGGTGCGCGTTGCCGGCGCGGCCGGGTGGCTGGCCGGTGACGAGATAGTTGGCGCCCAGGTTGGCGAGCATCGCGACCTGGGTGTCGAGCAGGGCCATGTCGATCGCCTGGCCCTGGCCGGTGGCGTCGCGGTGCCTCAGCGCTGCCAGGATCGCGACCGTCGCGTACAGGCCGGTGAAGAGGTCCGCCACCGCGACGCCGACCTTCTGCGGCCCGCCGCCAGCCAAGTCGTCGCGCTCGCCGGTGATGCTCATCAGGCCGCCGATGCCCTGGATCGCGTAGTCGTAGCCGGCGCGTTCGCGGTACGGCCCGGTCTGGCCGAAGCCGGTGATCGAGCAGTAGACGAGCTTGGGGTTGAGCGCCAGCATCGCCGCCGCGTCCAGGCCATAACGCGCCATGTCGCCGACCTTGAAGTTCTCGACGAAGACATCGCTCGTGCGCACCAGGCGGCGGATGATGTCCTGGCCTTCGGGGGTCGCGATGTCCACCGTCAGCGACCGCTTGTTGCGGTTGGTGCCGAGGTAGTACGCGGCTTCGGCGGTGTCCTGCCCTTGTTCGTCCTGCAGGAAGGGCGGGCCCCAGCCACGCGTGTCGTCGCCAGCGCCCGGGCGTTCGATCTTGATCACGTCGGCGCCCAGGTCGGCCAAGGTCTGCGTGCACCACGGGCCGGCAAGCACCCGTGAGCAGTCGAGCACACGCACACCGTCGAGTGCGCCAGGGCTGGGGTTGGTGCTCATGCCGGCGATGGTAAGGGGGTGCGGAGAGAATGCGGCGCATGCGCGCGCTCGGGGCTGTGATACTGGGATTGGTGGTCGGCTGCACGCCCGCGCTCAATTGGCGCGAGTGGCGCGCACCGGCCAACACGCTTGTGGCGTTGTGGCCCTGCAAGCCGCAACAGGCCGAGCGCAGCGTGGCGCTCGCGGGCCGGACGGTGCGCTTGACGTTGGCGCAGTGCGACGCCGATGGCGCCACCTGGGCCTTGACGCGCGCCGATGTTGGCGACCCGGCGCAGGTCGGCCCGGCGCTGGCGGCGCTGCGCGAGGCCGCGCTCGGCAACATCGGAGCCGACCGGCCGGCAGACGTCGCCGGGCTGCAGGTACCCGGTGCCACGCCCTATCGCGAGGCGGCTGCCTTCAACGCCGCCGGCCGGCGCCCGGGCGGCGCGGCCGTGCAGTTGCGCGTCGCGCTGTTTGCGCACGGCACGACCGTATGGCAGGCGACCGTGCTCGCGCCCCGGCTGGACGCCGAGGCGGCGGCCCTCTTTTTCGGCGCCCTGCGCTTCCTGCCCGCGTGAACGCGCCGGTCGCCACGTCGCCGCGCCTGGCGGTGCAGATGTTCCTGGCGTTTGCGTTCGCCTACTTCTTCTCCGCCTTGTTGCGTGCCGTGACGGCAACGCTGGCGCCGGCGTTCAGCGCCGAACTGGGTTTGAGCGCCGGCGACCTCGGCCTGTTGGCCGGCGCCTACTTCGCCGGTTTTGCGGCCACGCAGCTGCCGCTCGGCAGCGCGCTCGACCGCTGGGGCCCGCGCCGGGTGCAGCTGACGCTGCTCTCGGTGGCCGCGTTGGCCTGCGTGGCGTTTGCGCTTGCGCGCAGTTTCGGCGAGCTGATCTTGGCGCGCGCGGCGATCGGTGTCGGCGTCTCGGCCTGCCTGATGGCGCCGCTGACCGCTTACCGCCACCGCTACAGCGACGTGGCCCAACTGCGTGCCAACTCGTGGATGCTCATGACCGGCTCGCTCGGCATGTTGGCGTCCACGCTGCCGGTGCAGCTGCTGCTGCCGCTGCTTGGCTGGCGCGGGCTGTTTGCGGCCGTGGCGCTGCTGCTGCTGGCCGCGATCGCGCTCATCGCCTGCTGGGTGCCGCACGACGTGCCGGCTGCGCCGTCGGCGCCGCAGCGCCAGGGCGGCTACCGCGAGATCTTTCGCCATCCGACTTTCGTGCGCCTGCTGCCGATGGGCTTCTTTCACTACGGCGGGCTGGTCGCGGTGCAGTCCTTGTGGGCCGGACCCTGGCTGACCGACGTGGCCGGCGCCAGCCCGCGCGGCGCGGCGACCGGGCTGTTTGCGATCAACCTCGCGATGTTGTTCGCCTTCCTGGGCTGGGGGCTTGTGATGCCGCGCCTGGCCGCGCGCGGCTGGACGACGCAGCGGCTGATCGCGCGCGGTGTGCCGGTCAGCCTGGCGCTGTTGGTGTCGGTAGCCGTGCTGGGGCCGTCGGCGGGCGCCGGTTGGCTGGCGGCGTGGTGCGTGTCCTGCACCGTGGTTTCGCTGAGCCAGCCGACGGTCGGCCAGGCCTTCGGGCCGGGGCTGGCCGGGCGTGCGCTGTCGGCCTACAACCTGGTGATCTTCGCCGGCGTTTTCACGGTGCAGTGGGGCGTCGGGCTGACGATCGATGCGCTGGTAGGAAACGGCTGGCAGCGGGTGGCGGCGTACCAAGCCGCCGTCGGCGGCTTCGCGGTCATCTGCATCCTGTGTTATCTGTGGTTCCTGCGTGTCGACGACCGGGCGTCAGGCGCATGAAACCCATGCGCTGATAATCACTGACACTGCCGCGCCATGGCCGCTCTTCTGCTCATCGCCCACGCCCCGCTTGCGTCCGCACTGCAAGCGGTGGCCCAGCATGTCTATCCGGACTGCGCAAGCCGCCTGCGCGCGCTGGACGTGGCCCCCGGCGAGGCGGCTGAGGTCGTCGAGGCGCGCGCGCGGGTGATGCTTGCCGAACTGGGCGAGGCGGAGACGCTGATCATGACCGACGTTTTCGGCGCCACGCCGAGCAATGTCGCGCAGAAGCTGGCCGACGGGCAGAAAGTGAAGTTGCTGACCGGCGTCAGCGTGCCGATGTTGTGGCGCGCGCTCGGCTACTGCGCCGAGCCGCTGGAGTCGCTGGTCACGCGCGCGCTCGCAGGCGCTGCGCAGGGCACGATGCAGGTGGCGTCGTCGCGGCCCTTGGTGCAAGCCCAGTCGCTCGTGGCTGCGGATGATCAGGTCCACGCTGCACATCAACAATAAGCTCGGGCTGCATGCCCGGGCATCCGCCAAGCTGACCAAGCTGGCCGGCAGCTTTGCCTGCGAGATCCACCTGTCGCGCAATGGCCGGCGCGTGAACGCCAAGAGCATCATGGGCGTGATGATGCTGGCCGCCGGCATGGGCACCGAGGTCGAGCTGGACGCCGAGGGCGCCGACGAGCAGGCCGCGGCCGACGCCATCACCGCTCTGGTGGACGACAAGTTCGGCGAAGGTCAGTAGGCACGAGGCCGCTGCTACATTGCGCAGCATGAGCATTCAGGTGTTTGGGCTGCCGGTGTCTCGCGGGGTCGCGATCGGCCGCGCGGTGCTTATCGCTTCGAGCCGCATCGACGTTGCGCACTACTTTGTCGACGACAGCCAGGTACCGGCCGAGATCGAACGCCTTCGCGCCGCACGCGACACCGTCGCGACCGAGTTGACGACCCTGCAACGGGACCTGCCGGCCGAGGCGCCGGCCGAGCTGTCGGCCCTGCTCGACGTGCACCTGATGCTGCTGCACGACGAAACGCTCACCGGCGCCACCAAGCTCTGGATCCAGGAGCGCCACTACAACGCCGAGTGGGCGCTGTCGGCGCAACTCGAGGTGTTGGCGCGCCAGTTCGACGAGATGGAGGACGACTACCTGCGCGAGCGCAAGGCGGACCTCGAGCAGGTCGCTGAACGCATGCTGCGCACGCTCGCGCACGAGGGCAGCAGCGCCGAGCGCAGCTTTGCGCCGCCGCCGGTCGCGTCGCGCGACTTCGGCGGCGAGGAACCGCTGGTGCTGGTGGCCAACGACATCGCGCCGGCGGACATGATCCAGTTCAAGAAGAGCGTGTTCACCGGTTTCGTCACCGACGTCGGCGGCAAGACCTCGCACACCGCGATCGTCGCGCGCAGCATGGACATCCCGGCGGTGGTGGGCGCGCGCGAGGCCAGCCGCCTGATCCGGCAGGACGACTGGCTGATCATCGACGGCGACGCCGGCGTGGTGGTGGTGAACCCGTCGCCGATCGTGCTCGAGGAGTACCGCTTCCGTCAGCGCCAGAGCGAGCTCGAACGGGCGCGGCTGTCGCGCCTGCGCCATACACCCGCGGTGACGCTCGACGGGGTGACGATCGAGTTGCTCGCGAACATCGAGTTGCCCGACGACGCGCCGGCCGCGCTGGAAGCGGGTGCGGTCGGCGTCGGCCTCTTCCGCAGCGAGTTCCTGTTCATGAACCGCGCTGCCAAGCTGCCCGACGAGGACGAGCAGTTCGAGGCCTATCGCAGCGCCGTGCAGGCGATGAATGGCCTGCCGGTGACGATCCGCACGGTCGACATCGGCGCCGACAAGCCGCTCGAACGACTGACGATGCACGAGCTGCGCCATGAGCACGTGCTCAATCCGGCGCTCGGCCTGCGCGCGATCCGCTGGAGCCTGTCGGAGCCGGCGATGTTCCGCCAGCAGTTGCGCGCGATCCTGCGTGCCAGCGCCTACGGCAAGGTGCAACTGCTGCTGCCGATGGTGGCGCACCTGGGCGAGATCAAGCAGACGCTGGACGCGTTGGCGCGCGCGAAGCAGCAGCTCACCGACGCCGGCCAGCCATACACCGACATCGCCGTCGGCGCGATGATCGAGGTGCCTGCGGCGGCGTTGATGCTGCCCGTGTTCCTGCACTACTTCGACTTTGTCTCGATCGGCACCAACGACCTCATCCAGTACACCCTGGCAATCGACCGCGCCGACGAGCATGTCGCGCACCTCTACGACCCGTGGCACCCCGCAGTGCTGCGACTGATCGACGAGACGATTGTCCAAGCCACACGCGCCGGCAAGGGCGTCAGTGTGTGCGGCGAAATGGCCGGCGACCCGGCGTTCACCGAGTTGCTGCTCGCCATGGGCTTGCGCAGCTTCTCCATGCACCCCTCGCAGATCGCATCGATCAAACAACGTGTGCTTCGAGCCGACACTCGCCGCTTGGCGAGCGAACTGCGAGCCGTGCTCGCGGATGCCGAGCCGCAACGAGCGGCCGCGCGTTGGCACGACCGGCCCGAGGGCGACGCCTGAGCTAGACTAACGGGCTTCGCGCACGCCTCGTGCATCGCGAGGGCGCCACGGCAATCATCGGCTTCAAAGCCTGAGCGATTGACAAGGTCAAGAAAGCAAGTCAAAATAGACCCTCTTTGCTGATCACAAATCAGCACCGCCGCAAGGCGACGCTCTTTAACAAGATACAGCCGATAAGCGTGGGCGTTTGAAGGCGAGTGCCGAGGGACGAAAGTCCTTAGGTCGCAAGACCTCAAACGCTCATAGAAGTGAAGTTCACTTCAATTCTTTGAGCAAACATTCAAGATCGAACTGAAGAGTTTGATCCTGGCTCAGATTGAACGCTGGCGGCATGCCTTACACATGCAAGTCGAACGGTAACGCGGGGCAACCTGGCGACGAGTGGCGAACGGGTGAGTAATGCATCGGAACGTGCCCAGTAGTGGGGGATAGCCCGGCGAAAGCCGGATTAATACCGCATACGACCTACGGGTGAAAGGGGGGGATCGCAAGACCTCTCGCTATTGGAGCGGCCGATGTCAGATTAGGTAGTTGGTGGGGTAAAGGCCTACCAAGCCGACGATCTGTAGCTGGTCTGAGAGGACGACCAGCCACACTGGGACTGAGACACGGCCCAGACTCCTACGGGAGGCAGCAGTGGGGAATTTTGGACAATGGGCGCAAGCCTGATCCAGCCATGCCGCGTGCGGGAAGAAGGCCTTCGGGTTGTAAACCGCTTTTGTCAGGGAAGAAACGCGCTGAGCTAATACCTCGGCGTAATGACGGTACCTGAAGAATAAGCACCGGCTAACTACGTGCCAGCAGCCGCGGTAATACGTAGGGTGCGAGCGTTAATCGGAATTACTGGGCGTAAAGCGTGCGCAGGCGGTGATGCAAGACAGATGTGAAATCCCCGGGCTTAACCTGGGAACTGCATTTGTGACTGCATCGCTGGAGTGCGGCAGAGGGGGATGGAATTCCGCGTGTAGCAGTGAAATGCGTAGATATGCGGAGGAACACCGATGGCGAAGGCAATCCCCTGGGCCTGCACTGACGCTCATGCACGAAAGCGTGGGG